>Ga0181590_10000777_pt1 | contig 26251 bp, 20 predicted proteins | sample 071ome_34_FD_132446 | JGI IMG/M metagenome (GOLD analysis project Ga0181590, IMG submission 132446) | Coastal salt marsh microbial communities from the Groves Creek Marsh, Skidaway Island, Georgia - 071411BT metaG (megahit assembly) | ecosystem: Environmental > Aquatic > Marine > Intertidal...
AAGCTAAATTCGATTTTGATGTCTTAGAAGAAATTGAAGCGGGAATAATCTTAACTGGTCCAGAGGTAAAGTCTTTAAGGCAAGCCAGGGTTTCCTTTAAAAATTCTTATGCTTTAATTATGGAAGATAAAGTAGTTTTAAAATATTTGCATATTTCTCCTTATAAATTTGCGGATAATAAAGGCTACGATGAAACTCGAGAAAGACTTTTACTTTTAAATAAAAAAGAAATTGCAAAACTTGAAAATAAATTAAATACAGCTGGATTAACTCTTGTTCCTTTGAGTTTATATTTTAAAAAAGGACTTGTTAAAGTTAATTTAGGTTTGGTTCGGGGGCGAAAATCTCATGACAAAAGAGCTGTTTTAAAAGAAAGGACACAAAATTTAGAGGCTAAAAAAGCCATGAAGTATTATTAATAAATTGTTTATGTTTTCTGAAAAAATTTTTAGAACTTATGATATCCGTGGTAAAGCTATGGGTGATGAAATAGAAATGGATGCTGAATTTGCATTTAACTTTGGGAAGGCTTGTGCAAGTTTTTTATTAAAAAAAGGTTGTAAGTCATTAGTTTGTGGTAGAGATGTTAGACTTACTTCTGAAGAATTTCAAAGTAAGTTTATTGAGGGTGCTTTATCTACTGGTTTGGATGTAACTAATATTGGGATTTGTCCTTCCCCAATGCTTTATTTTGCTTCATCGCAAGATGAATTTGACTGTGGAGTGAATGTTACTGCTTCTCATAATCCTTATATTTATAATGGATTTAAAGTCGTTGGAAATAATGCGCATTCAATTTTTGGTGATGATTTGCAAACAATGAAAGAAATGATCCAAAATCAAGATTTTTTAGTTGGAGAGGGAAAATATTCTGAAATGGATATTTCAGATAGATATTTTGATTATATAAATTCAAAAGTAACAATTCATAAAAAAATAAAAATTGTAGTTGATACAGCAAATGCTGTTTTAGGACCATTTTTAGATAAGATGTTTAAAAATCCAAATATTGAAATAGTAAAACTCTACGATCAAGTAGATGGCAGGTTTCCAAATCGGGCTCCAAATCCGCAATATGCTAAGGATATGGTAGATTTATCTGATAAGGTTAGAGAAGTAGGTGCTGACTTTGGGATAGGATTTGATGGTGATGCAGATAGAGTGGGTGCTGTTGATGAAAATGGAAAATTTTATACTTTAGATTTTTTAGTTGCAATTTTTGCTCGTGATTTTTTAAGTCGTAATCCTGGAAGTAAGGTAGTTTTTGACGCCAAATGTTCTAAGGTTCTAGAGAATGATATTAAAGAAAATGGTGGGATTCCAGTTAGATATAAAACTGGTCATTCTTTAATTGAGCAGTATATGCATCAAGAAAATATTAAATTTGGAGGTGAAATGTCTGGTCATTACTTTTTTGGTGAGGATTATTTTGGTTTTGATGATGCTATGTATGCAGCTTTGAAATTATATGAAATGTATTCTCAATATGATAAATCATATTCAGAATTTTTTGCTGGATATAGAAAAATGTTTAATACTCCGGAGTTTCGATACCCAGTAGACGCAAGTAAAAAACCATTATATGTTGCTAAGTCTAAAGAATTCTTTGAATCTAAAGGAGCCGTAGTAAAAGATATTGATGGTTCTTTTGCTGAATTTGATGATTTTTCTTGGGGTACTTTTAGAGCTTCAAATACTGAAGATAAGATAAGTATGAGAATTGAATCCGATAGTAAAGAGACATTTAATAAAATTATAGATTTGTATGTTGAATTTTTTGAGCAAGAGGGGATTCCTTATGTTGAAGAAATTTCAAGTATGAAATTGTAGTTTTGGTTTAAATGTGTTATAATAAATAGATTTAAAGAGTTTTATGTTAAAAAATGTTTATATTGGTGCAGATAGTAAAGGATATGTTTTAAAAAATCAGATAATTGATTATCTAAAAGAAAATTATCCTGATTTACATATAGTTGATCTTGGAGTTTTTCGAATTGAAGAACAAATTGAGATTCCTGTATTAGCCCGTGAAGTAGGTGAGAAAGTAGTTCAAAATAAACCTGCAATTGGAATTTTAATTGATTCAATAGGATCAGACTTATGCGATTATTCCAAATTAATGGATGGACTTCATCCTGTTTTATGCGAAAATCTTAAAGAAACGGAGTTGGATGATTCTTTAAAGAAAAATATTTTATGTGTGGCTTCAAACTGTACTCCAATAGATTCTGCAATAAAAATTGTAAATGATTTTGTTGAAAATAAATTAAATAATTAAGATGAGGAAAGTTGGAATCTCTATCTTAGGCTTGGATATTAATCAAATGCAATCTAAAATTACAGAATTTGAAAATTTTCAATTTGATTCTTGGCATTTAGATGTAATGGATTTGAATTTTGTTCCAAATTTGTCTTATGGTTTAGAGTTTTTAAATTCTTTGAAGTTTTCAAGAGCCTGTGAATTACATTTGATGGTTAATAATCCTTCAATTTTATGTGAACAAATTTTACATAAATTTAAAAGTTTAAGACAAAATCTGAAAGCTATTTACATTCATGTTGAAATTGATAAGCAAGAGATTGAAAAATGTTTAGAATTTGATTTGCCTATTGCTTTGGCTGTTAATCCAGACTCGAAACTAATAACTTATGAAAAATACCTACCGTTGGTGGATAAAGTTTTGATTATGACTGTTTTTCCTGGTTTTTCTGGCCAAAAATTCATTGCTTCTGCTTTAGATAAAGTCAATGAAATTAAAGATATAAATCCAAAAATTGAGTTTTGGGTAGATGGTGGAGTTAATGATCATTCTATAAAAGAGATCCCTGTAGATTTGAATGTTGTTTCTGCTTCTTTTTTGCAGAATTCTAGTGATTTTAAAAATGATTTAATTAAATTAAAATGATAGAAAATTTTTTTACAAATGATGTTTTGAAAGGTCTATATTTGCTTTTATTTGTAGCTTATCCCTCTTTTTCTCTTTCTTTTTTATATTATTTATTAAATGGGAATTTTTCTAATGTTTATTTGCATTTGTTGATTTTTTTTATGATTTTTATTACTTTAACTTTTTTAATTTTGTTTCTAAATTTTAAAAGGATTAAAAAAATATCGACTACTGAATTTCAAAGTATGTCTAATTTTACATTTCAGTATAAATATTTTAAAAATTTACTAAATAAAATAAAAGAGTCTAAAAATATTTTTTTATCACTTTCGATTGTTTTTTGTTTTTTACCCTTTTTCTTTTATTCTTTTTTTACAAAACTCTTAGCTAGTAATTCAATTGATGAAAAGTCTTTTGTTTATAGTTTTATTTGTGGTTTTACCATAAGGTTTATTATTAGTTTAATTATAATATTTTCCATTTTGAATTAATTGTGTTTTTAAAATTTATTTTTCTGATATAATTTTTGCATGGATAAAATAATTGATTACATACAGAATTTTTCAGAAATCTTTCCTTTGGAATGGTTTGTTTTTTTAGGTGGAATTGTAGAAGAGGTTATTGCACCTATTCCAAGTCCAGTAATAATGACATTTGCAGGGAGTACTTTGTCTGCTGTTGAGACAGGATTTTATTATTTATTTTTAATAGGTGTTCTTGGAGCTATTGGTAAGACTATTGGTGCTCTGGTTTTATATTTTATTGGTTATAAAATGGAAGATTTATTTGTAGATAAATACGGAAGTTATTTTGGTCTTTCAAAAAAACTTTTAAATAGCTATTCCAATAAAATAAATAGTTTAAGGTTTGGAGTGTTTTGGATTGCTGTTTTAAGAGCTTTACCGTTTATTCCTTCGGCTCCTTTTTCTGGAATTTTTGGTATTTTAAAATATGATTATAAAAAGTTTTTGCTTGGTTCCTTGATTGGAAACATTTTCAGGGATACTTTTTATGTTGTTATTGGTTTTTATTCTTTTAAAAATATCGATGCTATTTTGAATGGATTTGAAAGTGTGGATAAAGTTATTACTATTCTTGCTATTGCCTTTTTGTTTTTAATGTTGTATAATCTAAGAAATTTTTATATTAAAAAACATTTCTAATTATAGCAAATATGATTTTAAAAAGTTCTAAATCAATTCTTCCTGTTAAAGTTCAGACAGAGGTTTCTGTGGTTATTCCTGATATTCATGGCTCAAAAGATGCTTTGGATAGTTCTTTAGATACTGTTAGTTCATTTGTTTCTGAAAACAACTTATTAATTAGTGATTTAATTTTTCTTGGAGATTATATTGATCGTGGCGTTGATTCTTATGAAGTTTTAGAATCTTTAAATGAATTAAAAAATCGATATCAGGTAGTGACTTTGATGGGTAATCACGAGGCTATTATGTTAAGAGCTTTGATTACAAAGGACTTTTCTGACTTTACAATGTGGATTTTAAATGGTGGTTTGAAAACTTTTAAATCCTTTGTAATTAATATTGCTCCTGAGTTTATGAATCTAGTTACTAAAATGGAAAAGATTTTTAGAAGGGGATTTAAATCTTCTTCTAGAGAAGAGTTTTTTGATTTTTTCACAGATAATTTTGCTGCAATTTCAACTGTTTTTGAAATTATTTTGAATAGTGCTGTTTTTACAAATTTAATTGAAGGAATGAAGTTAACTCATTTTTCGGATGGGAATTTATATGTTCATGGAGGAATAGATGTGAATTTTATTGAATCAAGAGAGTATAATGTGAGTTCTTGGTTGGAAGAATTAAATTCTGAATTTTCTATAGCTCTAGATAATGCTTTGAATGGTGATTTTGCCTTGTTTAATAATTTTGATACAGCTTCTAAATTTAGCGGTGGAACTCAAAATGCATCTCCATTTTGGTTTAGAAGAAAAGATTTTAATGCTTTGGATGATGTTGAATTATTGATAACTGAGGATTATTTAGCTGTAGCTGGAGTTGAAAGAATGATTGTTGGTCATTCTGTTGTAGATGAAGTAAGAAGATTTGTCTTTCCATCTGGTATTAGCGTTTGGTTTACAGATGTAGGGATGTCTAGTCATTATGATACTTTTTTTGAGGAAGGTGGTTTAATTGTTCCCAAAACTTTAGAAAATACAAAAACAAAATCCTTTGAAGATGAATCTTATTTTTTAGATTCTTTTGGATTTGTTTCAAATCTTTCAAACGTTGTTGCTTTAGAAAAAAAGTAAATTTAAAAATGGTACACCCAGAGGGATTCGAACCCCCAACCCTCGGTTCCGAAGACCGATGCTCTATCCAGTTGAGCTATAGGTGCACTTTTGTAAATCAATTATATTCAGCTTCTTTGATTTTTGCAAGTCTATCTAAATAATCGCTTATAGTGCTAGTAAGTTGATCTGGTGTGTTGTTTTGGCTTGTGAGTTCTGATAACTCTAAGAATTCTTCAAATTTTAAGCTGGTCATTGTTTTTCGATGTGGGTATTTACAGCTTCTGCAGTAAGTGAGTTTTTTTTCTTGTGCTAAATTTTTTAGACAGCATTCTATTATATATCCATAAATTAAACTCTCTGGGATTTCTAGATTTAATACTTTTCTGCGAAATATTTCGTGTCTGATACTTAAATTAAAATAATTTTCTGTTAAGAGTGTTTGATCTATTAAATTTGGCTTCATGAATTTGAATTCTAAAAGATTTGGATTTGAGATAATAAGAATTTTTTTTGCTGTGTAGGCAATGTTTTGGTTTGTTTGTAATAGTAGTTGAGGTATTTCTTCCAAAAAGTTTTCAAGATAGTTAAATAAGTATGTAAAACTTTGATTGTACATGCTGATTGAAAAATTGCTTGTATTTAATGCTTGATAAGGTTGGTTCGTTAGAAATTCAGAAGTGATTTTTTGTTCTTGTTCTAAATTGGTTTTAAGTAAGTTTCTGTATGGATTATGACATATTTGATCTATTGGAGGATTAAATGGGATTACTGTTTTTTTAATTTTGTAAAAAAAGTTTAAAAATTCTGAACTGTGGGTTGATTCAACATTAGATGGTGAAATAATACCTTTTGTTAATTCTTGGTATTTTTTTAGGATTTCTTGTGTTGTCCTTGAATCATAAACTAGAACTACGTCTGCTTTGTGTATTTCGGATTGGGTTTTTTCTGAAATTAATGAATCTTTGTTGTTGTAAACTAAATTTGTAACATGATTGATCATAGATTGTTTTAGATTCGCTGTAAGTATGATTCAATTTTGAAATTTTTTCTAGTTTACTTTTTGAAAATTAATTGCAAAGAAAGCTGCTTAGGTTCTTTTGTTTTATGTGTAATGGGACCTTGAAAATTTACAAATTTGAACATTTCAGAATCAGTTTTCTGTCGAAGCTCGCAAGAATTTTGTGTATGACCTTTGTGGATATTTATAAAATCGATAAATAGGGTGGGAATTTCATTAAATCTTTCTAAGTTTTCATACATAAATGAATCATGTTCTAAGCAATAGAATGCAATATATGAAAGTTTGCTTAATGTAATTTTGTCGTAGGTCTCTAAGGCTTTTTCAAAGTTATAGTCTGTAAAGTAAGGGATTATGTCATCTTTGCCAAATGGAAGAATATCTTTGAATGGTATTAAATATCTAAAATCTAAGACTTTTTGATTTTCTAAAGTTTCACTCCCAGAGTATGTACTTGAGAGTTCTCTAAATTCAATGTCTATTTCGCCTTTTGTAACTGAGATTTTAGAGGGTGAATATGTAAATAGATGATTGAGTGATTTTTGAAATGGATTTTCTAATGAAACTGGATGAACAGCTTCTAGAAAGTTTATTATATAGTAATTTGTGTATTTAAAATTTAGAGATATAATTTTCTCTATAAGTATTAAATTTTGCCACTTTAAAGATTCTGTTATTAAATCTGTAAATTCATCATGTAATTTTAGTGAATCTTTTAATTCGATTTCTTCATCTTGAGTATAGTAGTCTTCTTGGTAATTAGTATTTTCAAAATATAAGGATTCAAAGTTTATTTTAAATTTCTTTATAGCTATAAATAAAATTTGATAGATTTGCGAAAGATCTTGGTTTGCTAGATTGTCATTTGTATACTCAGATAAGTTGTTTATGATTTCAGTTAAGAATTCTACTTCTTGTAAAATTTCTAGATTGCTACCGGGTATACTTTTTTCATCTTCAATTCTGCTCAATTTACATACAAAGCTTAGTAGTAAACAATGTATTTTTTGTGCAATATTGTTTTTAAATCTTATTGTTGAATTTTCTAATGAATTGCCTTTTAAAAGTTGTTGAATTCTTTTGCTTGAATCAATTGCTAGATTTGTTGCGGTTTGATAATCATTTATTTGGCTTTGATTTGCTATTAAATTTATAACTGTTTGAAATTCTAACCAATGATTTTGTTGAAGGTCGCTTTCTGGGTTAAGAAGAAAACTAACCATGGATGTTAGAATTTCAGTCTGTTCTGGGTTTCTGCTAATTTGGTGACAAAGTTCAAGAGGGAAGCAGATGTACTCTTGCATGTTGTGAGTTTGAAAATCTTTGGTCTGGAAAGGCATTATTCCAATAGTATATTGTTTTACATGTTCAAATTTGTGTCTTGCTTGGAATCTTTGAAGTAGTCTTATTGGGTATGTATCAAATCCGCTTTGAATAGTACTTTTGCTTTTGCCCCATTTTACTTCTGAAATTTGAGCTTCTTTATATTTTTCTGAGTATTTAAAAATATCGCAACGAATGCCACCTTTTATTTTGTCTACATCCGAATCATAAATTTTATCTAAGTTTGTTTTTTTTCTAAGTGGGTAAGGGTAATTTGCTTCTAATATTGCTACTTGTTCAAATGTTTCATCGGTTGAATTTAACTTTGAGTAAAAAACGATTATTGACTCAAAAAGATTACCAAGTGCAAGTTTAAGGTGATTGGTTTCTAATACTAAGGATTTTGCTTCTAAGGGTATTCTTTCTGTTATAAGATCTGGCTTGTGGGCTTCGAAGTTGTATTTACTGCTTTTGGTAATTAACTTTGAATTTCTAAAAGATTTTTGCATATTTTTTGTTGTTTATATGTCTTTTTTGTATTTTTGTCAATATTTAGCTGTGTGAGCTTTGTAATTAGTTTGACAAATATAAGTATTCGTGTATTATTAATTCTTGTAAAATAAAAAAATAGATGAGTATAAAAATGCCTCAAGATCGTAATTTGGATGCTAATTATTCTAAATACAAAGATGTTTTAGTTGCTTTAAAATCTCAGTTTAAAGCTATTTATGGAAATGATATTAAAATTGAAATTAGTGATGAAGTTTCCAGTATGGGATTTTCACCTAAGGATAAGAAAATAATTTGGGGTGTTTCTTTTGTAGAATTTTTATTAGATAAATTTCCCGATCTTGGAATGGACGCTGTTCTTTTTTGTGCATTGCACGAAGGAATGCATTATGTTGATTATTTAGATAATCCAAAGTTATATTTGGATAATATGTATTCTGATGAATTTGGTTCTATTCCTTATTACGCTGATGTTTTTACTGCCGAGTATTTTGTAACTCGGGCTAGTTTGTTGGGTGGTTACTCTCGTGAAAAAATTAATAAATTTATGTATTCAAAAATTTTTAATTTTTATAATTGTTTGGATGACATTTGGGTTGATAGAAATGTAATTGAAAGGTTTCATAGATTTGGTAGCGGTAAAACAATAGTTTCTGATATAAACAAAATATTATTTGATGCCTGTGTTGATCCAGATACTTTAAGTATCGATACTAGTTTTATGCCAGTGCATGATCAGTTAGGTTTTTTTCCTCTAATTTATGCATTTATTTCAAGAACTGGATTACCTGATCAAAAATTTAAAGTTTCGAAATCTGTAAGTAGTCGTTTAAATCAAATTTTAAAGAAAATTCTTAAAATTACGCAAACCGAGCACAATGCTGAAAGTAGATTTAAAGTTTATGGAGAAGAATTTTTACCATATTTTAAAGAGCTTTTATTTATGTTTTTAGATGAACAAATTGAGTCAATTGATTATCAAGGTAAAAATCAAGATGAAGTTGCAGATCAAAACCAAAACATCTCAACTAGTGATGAAGAATCTGAAGATCAAAATGAACCTGATTTAGAGGATGAAAATAGTTCAGAGTCTCTTGGTAATCAAAAGCATGATTCGTCAACTGAAAACCAAGACCAAGAGCAAACTGAAGAAAAGGGTAAAGATCAAATGCAAAGTGGAGACGAAGGTAAAGACCAAGAGCAAAGTGGTGATGAATTTAAAGACCAAAAACAAGATCAAACTGAAGAAAAGGGTAAAGACCAACAGCAAGATCAAAAGCAAAGTGGTGATGGAGTTAAAGACCAAGAGCAAAGTGGTGATGGACGTTTAAGTTCAAGTAAAAGACCACAGTCTCTAGATGATATTTTTGGAGATAATCAACTTAACCATCCTCAGGTTTCAAAAGAAGAACTTTTGGAAGCTTTAGAAGGTGATCCTATGGAAAATGCTGCACAGCATTCTAATCAAAGAATTTTAGATGCTTTAAAATCAATAAGTAAAGATGATGCTTTAAATCAATTTACTGAAGAGGAAATTAATAAAGCTCGTGAATTGTATTATCAGATTTTAGATGAGATTCGACCTGTAACAGATGATTATGCTGAAAAATTAAGATCATCTTTAGAGGGGCTTTCTTCTGATATTAATATTCATACAGAGTTTGCTAATTCTGGCGCGTTGGATATTCCTCAGTTAGTCAAAAAGTTGCCGGGGATCTTTATTGGTGAATTTTCTGGAGAAATTCCTCCAATTTATCGAAAGGATGTTGAATCTGTTGATCCAAATAAGATTCCATCTATACATGTTGAATTTGTTGTGGATACTTCTGGTTCAATGTTTGATCTTATGGATGAGGTTAAAAAATTTATGATTTGTTTATCTAGATTATTTATTGCATATCAAGATTTCTTAGTTGATAAAGATGATTTGAAATTTGGAATGGTTGTTTATGATACTTTTGCAACTCGAGTTATGCCTGTAGAGGGCGCTAATTTACATATTCATGAACAATTTATTGCTTCTTTACCTTTTTTATCTCCAGGTGGTAACAATAACGAGCCAGAAGCTTTTAGCTTGTTAAATGACTCTGATAAAGATATTAAAATTTTGTTTTGGATGACTGATGGAGCCACTGATTCTTGGGATGAATGTGAACAATACATTCAACCTTTAATTGATTCTGGGTGGATAGTTATAGGAATTGGACTTGACTCAATGTTAAGGTTTTCTGGATGGGACAATCTTTTTAAAAATTTTGATTCTGTAACTGACTATATTGAACTATTAAGAATAGTTTATCAAGAAATAATAAATAATATTTAATTTTTATAATATGAAAAATAATAGAAAAACTTTTGATCCATCAACTCTACCTTCTTGTAAAAGTGCTGAAGGTGTAAGTGATGTAAACTTAAGAAATGTTTTGATGCAAATGAGTATTGATGCTCAACAATCTGCAGAAAATGGATCAGCAATTTTAACTCAGATACCTAGTGATGTCTATGATATTTATAAAACTGTTCAAGGTTTAAGGTGTGTGATGTCGGAAGCTATTTCTGATCCGCGTTTAAATCCTAGGTTTAAAGCTGAAGTTCACTCTGAATTATATAATTTGATTATTCATAATCCTTATGCTTATTTAGATGATGCAAGACATATCTTGCGAAGTTTAATTAGAGAAAGATCCGATTCAGGAATGGTTTTTACTAAAACTAGAGAAGCTGAAATTAATACTATTCTTCAATGTATTAAAACTCAAAAAAGACATGTGATTATTGAAGGTGCTACTGGTTTAGGTAAAACAGTTTTGGCTGAAGAAGCTGTTAAAAGATACTTAATCGAAAAAGGCATTTATAAAACTCAGGAATTTAAAGATGATTTAGATCCTATTTTGGAGTCTAGTCTTGAGGAAAATTTGAGTCTATCTGATGGCAATAATTCAGTATCAAAAGCATATGATTTTGATGGTAATTTTATTATGATTAATGCAGCTTCAGCTACTTATGAACAGCTTTTTGGACAAATGCATATTTTACCGTCTGAAAATGGATCTATGCCTGTTACAAAGTTTATTCCAGGGGTTGTTTATTTAGCAGCTGAAAAAGGTTTACCTATTATCTTAGAAGAATACAATACTGTAAAAGATGCAAGAGTATTAAAAGGTTTGCAGACATTGATGTCGGCTGATTCTTCTACGGAAATTTCGCTTGAAATTGATCCAAATTCAGGAAAAATTATGACTATTAAAGCTCAAGAAGGATTTACTATGGTTTTAACTGGAAATCCTGTTGATAAAGGTTCAGAATCTTTAGTTGGAGTTGTTAAGAGCGATTCTGCAATCGAAAGTAGATGTTTATTGATGAATGTTAATCAGCTTTCTACTCAAGAATTATTACAGCAATTTTTAGTTTCTGAAAATTTATTAGATACAAATTTAGGAGTTTATTTACCTGAAAATGTTTATTTTAATTTAGTAAAATTGGTAAAAATGTCAGTTTTAATTTATCAAGCTAAAAGAGGGGAAAGTGTTTTGAGTGCTAGGGGGCTTGATTCTGCTGGATTAAATTCTCAAAAAATTATGGATAATTTGTTGTCCTCTAGGACTATATCTGTAATTTTAGATGCATGGAAATCAAACGATTATATTGATTCGATTGAAGATGTTATTCTTAAAGTTTACTTAAGTAAGTCTGCGGGTAAAAAAGATAGACATGAAGAATTGAAGTTTTTATACTCGCTATTTAATTTAAATGGATTTTTTGTGAATACAGACTTGTATCCAAGTCTAGGAGATACAAATTTAGTTGCTAAATTAAAATCCACTATAGATAAAATTTCTTTGTTACCATTGGAGCAAAGATCAGATGCTAGATATGATTTAAGCTCTCTTGAATTGGTTCAAAGATTGAATTCTTTCAAAGAAAGATATGAACAAGCTTTAAGCTCTCCAAACTCTGACTATGAATATACATCTTTTGTTAAAGTATTTGAGGATTGTTTTGGTAAAATGCCGAGTATTTCAATTGATATTGATTCAACTACAATTCAACTTGATATGGCTAAAGTAAACTATTTAGATAGTCTTTTTGAAACGATTATCAAAGATGATATCTTTAAGGCTAAATTCGAATTTGTACTTGGTGATGAAGTTTTACCTGGAACTAAAGATTTTACTTATTCTATGCTTCTTGATTCAATTAAAAGATATAAAGCTGATCCAAATTCCTTAGAAATAAGTGAGTTGGAAACTTTAAATCAAATTTTAATAGATTGTGAATTTGATGATGATATTGAATTTGAAACTGATGAGCTTCAAGAATCTCTAGAAACTCAAGAATTTTTACCTGGAGCGGATGCTGCAAATAAGATGATTCGATTTTTAGGTCAAAATAAATAAATTACTTGAAATTATGAAAAAAAATATTCCTAAAAATGTTTTACTAAATGCGAAGAAGATTGGTTTGAATGCAAATGATTTATCTTTGATTCAAGAAAAATTTCAAGAAGAGATTTCCTCCCTAAGTCCAATGGAAGTTATTAAAAATTTCGAGAAGAAATATGCATTTGTATTACTAGAAACTTTAAAAAAAATTCACTCAATTAATTCTGAATTTCAAATAAATGGTTTTGATTTGTTTGCTTCTGAAAGTTCCTCTGACTTAAGCCTTACAATTGGAGAGGATTGTTATAGTCAAATCTCTAAATTTATAGAAGTTTTTGATCCTGTTTCTTTAGATTTACGTTTTAAAAACATAAGTACTTTTAATCTGGATACATTTTATTTGCCTAGTAACTTGAAAACGTTAAGTTTGAATGCGGTTGCTACAAAATATGATATTCAATTTGATGCTGATAATCTTACTTTAGATACACTTTCTTTTGATGGTAGGTTTAGAAATGAATTGTTGAGTAGTTTTTACATTACAAATAACATTTATTATAAAAGATTAGAAATAAATTATTCTTTAAACTTTAATTTAGACCAAAGTCCAGATTTTATTGAATATATTTTATTGAATCAATGTATTGGAGTTATTCATATCTCCGTTAAACCATTAAATTTAAAAACGATTGAGATAAAAAATTCTAAAATTACTTCTATTTATTTTAAAGGTGAGAGATATGTTTTCTCTAAAGATGGTAGATTAAAGTTTGATAGAGATCACAATCTGGATACTTGTGAAGTTGAAAATGTAATAATTTCAGTTGATGCTTTTGATCAGGCTATTGTAAGTAGTCTATATGTGGATCCTGATAATAAATTTGAAAGAACAGTTTTCGTTGATAATTCTTATAATGATTTTGCAGATATTGTTGATGAAGATGTTAGGAATGTGAATGTTAATATGGAAGTTCTTGAAAACGCCCTTCTTGATGATACATATGTTGATTGTTTGATAGATATGTACTCCAATTTTAATGCACTTTCTTTGTATTGTATTGATCAGGTCGAGCAAGGTGTAGTGATACCTAATTTTTTTAGACATTTGATGTTAGTTGAGTCAAATGAAGAAGTTTTAACTTTGATTGATCATGATTTACAAACTCTTAAGCTTTATAATCATGGTCAGTCGGCATTGAGTCTAATTAACTTTGGAATTCAAAAATTATTTATTTCTAATTTTCAAGATTCAGTTTTTGAATTTGTAAGATCTTTGGATGAGTTATATTTAGTGTCTGAATCTTCGGATAACTTACAATATATTAATCAGCTTCCAAATGATTTAAAGTTGCTTGATGTGCGTAACAATTTTGAGCTTTTAGAAATTAAATTTTTTCCTGATTCTATTGAAAAGTTTGTTCTTATAGGTGGTAAAATTGCTGAATTTCCGGTTTTTGGGCCTAATGTTCAAGAGATCCATATTGAGAATGTAAAATACTTGTATAAGTTGCCTTCTTTAAAGAATCTTAAAAAGCTTAAAAAAATTGTTATTAAAAACTGTATTGACCTTGAGAAATTTCCACTTTTTAACTCAGAAATTTTAGAAGAGTTGCATGTTGAAGGATGTTCTAATTTAAATGAATCTTCTAAAAAAAGAATTCATAAATTTAACAAAAATTAATAAATTAACTTTTTGGCCCCAAATTATAATTTAAATAAAATAAAATGATTAAAAAAGATTTTAGTAAAATAAACCTTGAACCTTCTGCCAAAAAAATATCAGAAAGATTTTATGAAACGGAAGGTCCTGCACTTTCTGCAAAATTTAGATCTATGTCTATATCTACTGCGGTAAAAAGATCTTTGGATGTTCCAATTGAAATTACAAAAGAAAACTTAATGAAATATTTAAAAGTTTTTTATCCTACTTTTTTTGAAATTTTAAATAGTAATCCAAAAAAAATTGAAATTATTATTCATGAAGATGATTCTAAGATTGGTTTAAAAGTTACCTCATTAGATGATTATGGTAAATTAAAAAATATTGATTTTCCGTTGTTTATAACTTATTTGTTGTTTTATGAAGTTGAGTTTTTAGATATTGAGGATACAAATGAATTTGTTTTAGACTTTATTCCTAGTGGAGTGGATTCGCTTGAGATACGCGAGGCTCCTTATATTTCTTTAGTTTTAGATATTAAAGATTGTAAAGTTAAAGATTTACAAATTTCATATGTTGACAAATTAGTTTTAAGGAATTTACCTTCATCTTTGCTTGAATTTAGTACTTCCGAAACAAATTATGATATTAATTTTGATCCGTTAGTTTTAAAAAATATAGAGCTTGAAAGTTTGACAATCGGTTATAATACCTCTTTTGGTGTACACGAAGAATTGAATATATTTGTTCTCGGTTTTAAATCTATCAAAAGATTTTATATAAACGAGGCTGAAGATTTAACTTTATTGCCAAAAGGTTTAGAGTTCTTTGGTGTTAATTATGAGTTTTTAGAGAAATTTGCTTCTCAATTAAAAGCTTGCCCGTTGTTAACTGAATTGGAACTTGGTCCTTTTGAAGGAGTATTTAATCCGAATTTGATTCCTCCTCAAGTTAGAAAGTTGTATTTTACTTACTGTATTTTTTATAATCAAGTTCAAATACCAGATTTTATTGAAGACTATTCAATGGATGATTCATCTGAATTCACAATTTTTTCAGATGAAAATAGAAGTATTTTAGTTCAAAATAATTCTTCATATGACTCATTGATTAATCCAAAAAATCTAATTATTTCATGCGAGGAGGAAGATTTTGATGCTAGTTTAGTTAAATCTTATAGTGATACTATTGAGTCTTTACATGTTGAAAGTGCATCTGGTACTTTAGTTCTAAATAATGATTTAGTTAATTTACAAAAATTATCAATTACTGATACTTCGTTTGATTTTGTTGAAGGATTTAAGTTTTCTGATGATCTTACAAGTATTGAATTGTTTGATTGTGAAACTGAAAAAATAGAATTTCCGCAAACTAATGAGGGGTTATTAACTTTAAATATTAGTTGTGTAGATAGGATCGATTCTTTTAAAGGATTTTCTAGCACAATTAAAAAAATTGTCCTAGATGATAACGTAAGAGTCGATGAGCTTCCACCTTTGCCACAAGATTTAGAAGAGCTTGAAATTACAAGTTTTCAGTATTTATGGAAACTTCCACTTCTTAAAAAACTTTCAAAACTTAAAAGAGTAGTAATTAAAGACTGTCCTAGGTTGGAAAGTTTTCCAATGTTTGATTCAAATACATTGGAAGAATTAATTGTTGAAGATTGTCCAATGCTAAAAGTAGCTTCTCGTAATAGAATTGATAAATTTAATTCGAATAAATAATTTTGTCTATTTATTTTATAAAAGCCCTAAAAATTTAAACTTTAGGGCTTTTTTAAAAGTTTGAAAATGGTGCACCCGACAGGATTTGAACCTGTGACCTTTGGCTCCGCAAGCCACTGCTCTATCCAGCTGAGCTACGGGTGCATAAGCCTAGTTTGGCTTAAATTTTTAAAAAATACAAGATTATTTTGGATCTGCCTCTTGAATAATGTTAAATCCACTTTGTAAATATTTTTGGGCTAATACAAAAGATGCTTGTTTTTGTCGTGGATATCTTTTTTCAAACTCTTTTGTTATTAGAGTTGATTTATTCCACCCAAACCAATATTCCTGGTGCTCTAAATGAAGTCTTTGAATATCAGCTAATGAGAATGAGTTAATTATGTGATTTCGAGTTTGATTTAACCAAGGAGATTCTAATTTAAAATTTTCACTTTCTATATCAGATTCATTAATGCTTAAGTTTAAAAGAATTTGAAACAAAACTAATCTTAAATAATCTAAATCGCTTAGGGTATATGACTCATTTTCTAGTTTTTGATTTGTAAATTTTCTATAGGTTTCCGTTCTGAAATCTAAGGCAAAAGGTTTTTGAATATAAGTTTGAGTGTTTGGTCTTTCAATATACCATCGGTACAAAGAATCTGTGATTTGTGGTGACTCACCTTGATTTAAGTAACAAATATTGGAAGGATTTTGACTAATAATTTTATTAGATATATCTGTAATATCTTGCATAACTTGCATTTCAATTCCTTGTTTATAGCTTATAAAAAGTTCAAAAGCAGTTTTTGAGGCTTGAATTGTTTCTTCTAAAGTTCCAAAGTAAAATTTGTCTTCGGCTTCTAAGAAAGCATCTAAGCTTGGGCTTAGAGTTTCGCTTAAATGTAGTTGGTATGACGAATCTTCGATGGCTACAAAATAGGCTGGTTTATTTTTTCTTTTATAAATGCTTTCTAAAATTGCTTTGTGAGTGGCAGGGAAGTTACTAGGAATCATATCAGGTTTGATTTGTCTGTTTTTTACCATATTTAAAACTCCTTGAATTTCATGATTCATATATGGAAATTGAAAGACAGCATGTTCAGCCTGATCTATGGATATTCTTTGTGCCCTTGTTAATCCAGATTCGTTGGTTGCTTCTAGGATTTTAACTTGTGTTTTGTGTTTTTTTCTTTTTGGCATCTTGTTTTTTAAATTTTAACTTTAATAAGTCATATTTTTATATTTGGCAAGAAAAATGGGGTTTTTCCCTTTGAGTTTGCATATTTAGATGGTTTTGTTATAATTTTTTAAAAAAAATATGTTTGAATTAGTCTCAAAATACAAGCCCAGTGGGGATCAGCCTCAAGCAATAGAGGATATATATAATAAATTACAAAAAGGAAATCGTTTTACCACGTTATTAGGTGCAACTGGTACAGGTAAGACTTTTACAATGGCAAATGTGATTTCAAAATTGCAAAAGCCTACCTTGGTTTTAGCTCACAATAAAACTCTTGCTGCGCAATTAGCTTCGGAGCTTCAAGATTTTTTTCCGAATAATGCAGTGAATTATTTTGTGTCTTATTACGATTATTATCAACCAGAAGCTTATATTGCTGCTACGGATACTTATATTGAAAAAGATTCTTCAATTAATGAAGAGATTAATAAATTTCGGCATGCCGCAACCGTTAATCTTTTAACTCGTAACGATGTAATTATTGTTGCCACTGTTAGTTGTATTTACGGACTTGGTTCGGTTGAGGATTATCAAAATGTTAGTATTACTTTGAAAAAAGGTGAGGAAAGAAATCGAGATAAACTTCTTCGACATTTAACTGATATGCAGTATACGCGAAGTCAGTTAGAGTTTAAGCAGTCTATGTTTCATGTACTTGGAGATGTTGTGGAGATTTTTCCTCCGAATTCGGATAATATTATTTCTTTAGATTTTTTTGGAGATGAAATTGAAACAATTCGTGAAACTGATTCTTTTACTGGTGAAGTAATTCGTGAATTAGATGAAGTTACAATTTTTCCAGCTAAGCATGCTGTAACAACCAATGAAAAAATTAAGGCGGCTGTAGGCAAAATTAGAGAAGATATGGAAATTCGTTACGAAGAACTTAAGAAAATTGGTAAAGTTATTGAAGCCGAAAGAATTAAAACCAGAACGGAATACGACATTGAAATGTTACTTGAGACTGGCTATTGTACTGGAATTGAAAACTACGTAAGATATTTTAATCAAAGAGAAGCCGGGAGTCAGCCTGCAACTTTAATTGATTATTTCCCAGATGATTTTTTGATGGTAATTGATGAGTCCCATATTACTGTTCCACAATTTGGAGCTATGTATGAAGGAAATCGTTCAAGAAAAGTAAATCTTATTGAACATGGTTTTAGACTTCCTTCTTGTCAAGATAATCGTCCACTTAATTTTACAGAATTTGAGGGACATATGAAGCAAACTGTATTTGTTTCTGCAACTCCAGGTAAATATGAAAAGGCTAACACGGATTCTAAAGATGTTGTGGAACAAATTATTCGTCCAACTGGACTTTTAGATCCACTAATTGAAGTTCGTCCTACAAGTGGTCAAATTGATGATGTGTATAAGCAGGTTTTAACGGTTATAGATAAAAAAGAGCGAGCTTTAATTACTACCCTTACCAAAAAATCAGCAGAAGCTTTAACAGATTATATGCTTAAAAAAGGTGTAAGCGTTAAATACCTACATAGTGATGTGGATACAATTGAAAGAATAGAGGTTTTAAGAGAGTTAAGAGAAGGTAAAATTGATGTAATTGTTGGGATTAATCTTTTAAGAGAGGGACTGGATTTACCGGAAGTTTCTTTTGTGGGGATTTTAGATGCTGATAAACAAGGTTTTCTTAGATCTGAATCTGCTTTGATACAAACAATTGGGAGAGCTGCTAGAAATTTGAACGGTTTTGTGGTGATGTATGGAGACAAGATTACCCCAGCTATGGAATCTTCAATAAATGAAACTAAAAGACGTCGTGAAATCCAAGAGGCTCACAATAAAAAACATGGTATTACTCCTCAAAGTATTAAAAAAGCCATTAAAGATATTTCTCAGACTTCTAAAAAAGGTGAAAGAGATTCAGATGAAGTTCATAAATATGATAATAAAAATGTTCGAGAAAAAGATCAAAAAAGACTGGTTATGGAACTTGAGGCACAAATGGATTTTGCATCCCAAAATTTACAATTTGAAAAAGCAGCTGAGCTTCGTGATGAGATTGATTTCTTGAAACAAAAATTTAATTTAAAGTAATTTGATTTTATGGAATTTAAAAATTATAAACCTAAGAACGGTAAACTTTTAAAAATTTATGTTGAATTTTCAGGTACAAAAATTAAAGAATTTAAACTGCGAGGAGATTTTTTTATGCACCCTGAAAGTAGCCTAGAATCTTTGGAAGAATTTATGTTGAATTTAGATATGAGTAAAAATTTTACTCAAGACTTAGAGGGGTTTCTAGCGAGTAATCAAATTCAAGTTTTTGGTTTTTTACCACAGGATTTATATGATTTTTTAACTATGCAATATGAAGGCTAAATTTTTAAATACTGGTTTTAAGAGTGCAAGTTTTAACTTTGCATGTGATGAAGTTTTATTAGATTATGTATCTAAAACTGGAATTCCTGTTTTACGATTTTATGGTTTTGAGCCTACGAGTTGTACTATTGGTTATTTTCAAGGTATGGAACTTGAGATAGATACTCAAAAGGCTAATCAAGCTGGAGTTGAATGTGTTAGAAGGATTACTGGTGGAGGAGCTGTGATGCACGATCAAAATCAATTTACTTATACATTGATCCTTCCTGAAAAACTGCTTAGTCAAAACATTTTAAAAAGCTATGAACAAATTTGTTACTCAATTATTTCTGGATTGAAAAGATTAAATTTGGATGCAGAATTTGCACCCTTGAATGACATTGTTTTAAATAATCAAAAAATTTCTGGGAATGCTCAAACCCGAAAAAAAGGCTGTGTTTTACAACATGGAACTTTGCTTTTGAATGTGGATGTTGACTTGATGTTTAGTTTGTTAAAAGTTCCAGATGAAAAAATTAAACATAAATTAATTCAAAGTGTTAAAAAACGTGTGACTGGAATTAATCAACATTTAGAAAATCCAATTTCATTTGATGAGATTTCAAAAATCTTAAAAGAAGAATTTTTAAAGAATTTTAATTTTTCAAAATTCGAAGATTTAGATTTATCTGAATTTAATTCTTCTATTGAAAAGCTTCAATCTAAAAAATATTCTTCAAGTCAGTGGAATTTAAAGTATTAATTCTTATAATAATTTTCTATAAACTCTTTTGTCTTAGAGGGCTTTTTGTGATATAATAACATGAATTATTATTTGATAAATAAAACATGGGAAGAAAGGCACCGTCTAAAACTCCAATTGACCATGATCAATCTGTTGTTGCCGAAGATAGATCTGCGCCAATTTTAAATTGGATAAAAAAAGATATCCAGGCACTAACTAGTGAAAGTTCTTTAGCACTTGAAGGTGGTGTTACAGTTAATCTTTCAAAAGATATTTTATCACATATTAAAGATCTTAGATGGACCAAAAATCGAGAGAAGGGATCTGCTTACGTTATTTTTATTCAAAGATTGTTAAACGCGAGATTGGGTATTGACCTTGCTTTAGATTCTCAACTTGGTCCTGCCACAAATTCTGCTTTAAGACAATTTCAAGAAAAAGTTAAAAGAGAAATCGGTGCACCTTATTCTGCACGTGTTATCGTGGATGGGATTATTGGTCCTGCCACAATTAATGCTCTTTTAAGCGATGACGGTCATTATAATGAATTAAAAGCTTATTTTAATAGTAGACCGGATGATGCTGCTACTACTCCTGCTCGTGCTGATTCTTCTGTTACTCCTACTCCTCCTGTTGTTAATACTGATTCTTCTCGTGCTCCTGATACTGCTACTCCTACTCGTGATGCTACTACTCCTGCTGATAATCCTCCTGCTGCTGTCACGGGTACAACCCCTAGAGAACCTAGACAAGCGGCTCAAAGTTTTCAAGAAGTTTTACGTGAATTTAATACAGGTGAGTTGAGATTAACTCCCGCCCAGTTTAATTCTTTTATTGGACTTTTAAAGGGTGATTCTTTGCGATATAGCTTTTTTAAGCTTGATAGGATCACACAAATTACAATTTCCGGTAGTGGAGATATAGAAACTGCATATAATGGAACACCAGATAATCCTTTTTATTATTTGTTTTTTAGAATGGCAAATGGTGGAAAGTTGTTTAAGGGTTTACAAAGAATTGATGTACATGGTTCTGTTGAATCACTTCCTGCTTTTTCATCACAAACATTAGAACACCCTGTCGATATTCATTTTCATGATGTTGCTGACACTACAAATAGAGAGAATATTAAATCAGCTTTACCTACAAATGCTAATGTGCATTTTCACTCTGTTATTAGTACTATTGAATCGTCTGATTCATACGATAGTTTAAATGATGCTTTAGGCAATCTTGATGATGGTCATCTTGTTTTAAGTAACTCTCAAATCAATGATTTTATCACTTATGCAACTGGAAGATCAACTTCTGATAAAGAAAGAATTCGAAATTTAATAAGAGAGATTGAAATTTCAGACGATAATAATACTTTTGCTAATCAGAGGGTTGATAGTGGTACCGTTCATCCTTTTTATACTTTACTTATGATTAAAGGTCTTATTCCAAATTTAAGAAAAATCACTTTGAATACCCCTATTAATTCATATGCTGAACTTGGTATAGCTGCTGATGTTTCTTCTGGGCATTTTTTAAGAGGTATTGAACTTGTTATTCCTAATCCTAGTGATGCATTAAAGGGTGAAGAAATTCCTAAGCTTGGTGGAATGACGGTTACTTTGGGTGATTAATTTTTATGTTGTATTAACTTTTAAATTAGGTTTGCTATAATTTAGGCAAATCTAATTTTTTTTTATGCACTATGATGTACTAGTAATTGGGGCTGGACCCGGGGGAGTTGAATGTAGCCGTATTTTAGGGAGAAATGGTAAAAAGGTTGGGCTTGTTGAGTATCGGCAAATTGGTGGTACATGTTTGAATCGTGGCTGTATTCCAGCTAAAACTATGTTGTATTCTGCTGAAATGTTTCGCCATGCTAAACGTCTGCATGAATTTGGTATCGACCTTAGAGATGTTACTCCGGTGTTAGATTTTCCAAAAATGATTGCAAAAAGACAGGAAGTAATGGATAAGCTTCGGAATGGTTATCAAAGAGTAACTCAGAATGATAAGGTTGAGTTTATAGAAGGTTTTGCAAAGTTTATAGATCAAAATACTATTGAGGTAGATGGACAGCGTTATACGGCTGATAAATTTGTATTAGCTACTGGTGCAAATTCTAGAAAGTTTCCAGGCTTCAGGGAGGATGATAAACGTTTTTTAATTTCAGATAATATTTTTGAAATGACTCAAATGCCAGAATCAATTTTGATTGTGGGTGGAGGTCCAGTTGGAGTTGAGTTTGCCACTTTTTTTCATGAATTTGGAGTTAAAGTTACAATCGTCGATTTAGCTGATAATTTCTTAAATTTTTATGATGCGGATCTTGGTAAATATTTGATTTCTCAATATCGAAAGGCTGGAATCGATATCCATTTAGAAACTGTAATCGATTCAATTAATGATTTAGATTCTGGGAAATTAGAATTCAATTTAAAAAATGGTGAAAAAATTCAATCTGATTGTGTTTTAAGTGCGATTGGAGTTATGCCAAATTTAGAATATTTGAGTGCTTTAGATTTAGAAACGATTCGAGGAAGAGTCAAAGTTAATGATGATTTAAAAACAAATTTAGAACATATTTATGCAATTGGAGATGTGATTGGTAAATCGGGCTCTGCTTATGGTGCTGAAAGAGAAGGTCTTTTTGTAGCTCATGAAATTTTAGGAGAATATGCAGATTTTTATAAGGTTGATTATGAATTTTTTCCAGACCCTGTTTTTTGTCATCCAGAAGTTGGAACAGTTGGATTATCTGAAAAAGAAGTTATTGATAAAGGTATTGAGTATGTAAAAGCTAAAGCTTTTTATTTAGCTAATGGAAAAGCTCTTTTAAAAGGATCTTCGAGTGGTTTTGTTAAAATTATCGCCAACAAAAAAACTGGCGAGATTTTAGGTTGCCATATAATTGGAAATTCAGCTACTGAGTTAATGCATATGATGACTATTCCTGTAATGTATCGAATGAAAATTTCAGATTTACGTCGTCAGGTATTTGGACACCCGGTTGTGAGTGAGGTCTTGAAAGATGCAATTACAGCTTGTTATTTAGAACTTCAAAAATGTTAAAAAGACAACTTTATATTTTAAATTTAAAAGCTGCTAAAAGACGTTTGATTGCTTTTTGTACTCCTTTTATCCTGTTAGTTATATTTTATCTTTTAAGTTTATTATATTCATACGGCTTTAAAGGTGCTTTTGTGGAGTACACCATGATTTATTTATTTTATTTTTGCTTTTTAAGTGTTCCGGTAAGTTTATTTTATTTAGCAACGTCAATTTTATTGAGAAAAAGATTAAAAGACGAGTCTTTAGAAATTTGGAATAAAAAGGGGACTGCTTTCCCTGATAAATATAAAAAATTGAACTTTGGAGCTTTTGGTTTAAATATATTTTGGGGAGCTTATTTCGGAAATTTAGCTACTTTTTTGATGTTTTTTCCTGTGGTAAATATATTATTAGTCTTATATTTACTATTTAGAGGAAATTTAGTTTTGTTTAGGACCTATGCTTTTGAAACCGAAAATCAATTTAAGGATTATCTTAAGGTCTGGAATAAATATGGAAAAATTTTTGGCTTTATAACAATTATTTGGCTTTTGTATGTGAATTTACTTTATTACCAACTAATTATGAAGCTCTAGATTGACATATTCTGCTTGATATGTTAATTTAACACAAATAGATTTTTACATGAATATAGCTACAACTAAATTTGGTTACTCGAAATATTCTGATTTACAAATTGGTGATGAATTTTCTGCTGCAGCTTCTTTAGATAAAACTAATTGTTCTTATTTAATTGATTTAAAAGTTCAGGATTTAGTTGATTCTTTAGTTTGTGAATATTCAGATTTCGAATTAAATGAAACTGATATTAAAGTAATAAAGGTTTTAGAAAGCTCTTTTGACGATTTGAGTTTTGATTTTTTGGCGGGTTTTTATATTTTACAAAATTTAATTTCTAAGAAGTTTGAAGCTGGAACAGTTATTTCTAGAGCTTTAATGGCTGCTAGTTCTTCGAGTTTAAAAATGTCTGAAATTTTACTGTCTAATAATGCAATGTGTAGTGAGTTTTCGGTTTTGGCTTGTCTTTTGTTAAGTCGCTTAGGTTTGAGTTCAAGTATTATTATGGCCAAAACTAGCTTTGGATCAAAAAGTATTGAGGATCATGCTATGGTTTATACTTCTAAGGTAGTTTGGGATGTTATGAATCCTTTGAAGCTACCACAAATTTCAGTTACTTTTCCAAGTTTGTACGTATCCAAAGATCTGGATATGAAGATACAGAATTTATATCAAAAATTTGGGGCTGAGCTTACTATTTCAAGAATGCCAAATCATAAAAGTCCTAAAATGGCTTCGAATTTAATTTTGAAGACTTACTAGCTGACTGCTATGAAGTTTGAAATTAGGTTTTGGATTTCTTTTCCGTATCTTTGGCTTATTAGTCTGTCGTCTAAGCTGGATAGGCTTTTTAGGTTGTATTTTGAACTTAAAAAGTAGCTGAGTTTAATTAAGTTTGAGCTGCATTCTGGGATTAAAACTTCCATGAATTCGTTGTCAGCCTTTTTCTTAATGTAGTCAAAATAAAAATGCGAAAGTGTATGAAAAGGTAGGCTAGTAATGAAAGCTTTATCGATTGATGGAAAATCTGGAGCAAATTTTTGGAAGAACTGGTAAGTACAAAGTAAGACAATTGGAGACTCTTGAGCATCAATATAAGATAAAATTTTACTTTTAGATCCGCTTTCATCTTGCCCAAGTAAGTTTATGCCTTGTTCTTTGAGTTTAGTTTGAAGGTTTTGGAAAATTGACCGAATATGATCTTTGGAATTTGCAATAATTACTGTGTTTTGAAAATTTTGGTTGATTATTTCATCGTATAAAATATTTGAAACATTAGCTTTGAAATTTGGACTTTTGAAATGTGGAGCTTTGTGATGAGTTTGAATTTCAAAATTTGGATTGTCCGGAATCACAAAAAAGTGAGGTACTTTAATTTGATTAAAAATTGATTGAATTGTGATTTTTTCAACCTTAGGCATTTTAACTATTTGTAAATTGAAATAGTCTTTGTAAGCCATATAAATTTGATCACTGCTACTAAAGAAATCTACGTTGCCAGTTATGTCTTTTAAGTCTTGAATTTGAAACATATCTAATTGAATTTTTTGATAAGGTTCAAGTCCGAGTCCGTTTTTTTGAATTGCGCTTATGATTTGATCTTCTAGATTTTTGGCTGGATATATTTTTTCGGTAATTGCATTTAAATATCCTTCTGCTAAAAATGGATCAAAATCCAAAAAAGCTTCGTGATCATTTGGAATTAAATTTAAATGATTTAAATAAAAGAATGTCTCAAAATCACAAACATAAGGAAGGTTGTGGTTTTGCGGAATAGATTTAAATTCTTCTAAAAAGTTATTGAATACTGCCATTTCATCCATTCTGAAATTAACATTTAAGGTATGTAAAATTTTGTTGTCTTGGTATTTAATTAATACTTTTAATAAGCTTAATTTTTCAGATAACTCGAGGTCTTGGTTGTTTTCTAGTTCATGAATAATTTTTTCTACATTAAAAAACTGAAGCTTTTTAGGAATAAAGGTAAAGTCTTTGCTTACATCTTTAAGAGTGTTGATGTTTTTAACTAAAATTTGTTTTTCTGAAAAGTTTTCAGGAAGATTAAAAATATGTTCTCCTTTTGGATTTTGTGAATCAATATTTTGAAGTTCTATGTTTTGAGTTTCTGGATTTTTGAAATTACTAAAGTTTTCTGAAGAATCTGTTCTAAATATTTCTTGGTAAGCGGTGTTTTTAAGATGATTAGAGATGCAATTTAGAATTTCAGGTTTAAAATTACTTAATTTTTTTTGCAGAATCCAAAACAGTTCAATGTTGGCTTTAACATCGTCCATGGCTCTGTGGGAAGGAGAGTAAATTTGATTGTATTTTGCACAAAGAATTTCAAGTGAAAAGCTATCTTCAGTTTCAAGTAGCATATGAGATAGAGGAAGACTATCAATTTCAGGATTATGAATATGAGCTCCGTTTGCGTTTAAAAATCCTAAGTCAAATTGAATATTGTGTCCTAAAATAGGTAAGTCTTGAATGAATTCTTTTAATTTTGGTAATATTTCTTGAATTTCAGGTGCTCCTTGAGTCATTTCATTTGAAATACCAGTTAAATTTTG
>Ga0181590_10000786_pt1 | contig 26128 bp, 33 predicted proteins | sample 071ome_34_FD_132446 | JGI IMG/M metagenome (GOLD analysis project Ga0181590, IMG submission 132446) | Coastal salt marsh microbial communities from the Groves Creek Marsh, Skidaway Island, Georgia - 071411BT metaG (megahit assembly) | ecosystem: Environmental > Aquatic > Marine > Intertidal...
ACCATTGAGACTGACGAGGATGATCTTATTGGTGGTTTCCGTCTTGTTAATGGCGAAACTGTCTGGCATAATGGACCCGTCGTGGAGGCTCTTTCACGCGGAGCTGTGCTGCTTCTAGACGAGGTTGACCTGGCATCTAACAAGATCCTGTGTCTCCAGTCTGTTCTTGAAGGTAAGGGTGTCTTTCTCAAGAAGATTGGTAAGTATGTCAAGGCAGCTCCTGGTTTCACCGTAGTTGCTACTGCTAACACCAAGGGTAAGGGTAGCGATGACGGTCGCTTTGTTGGCACTAACGTTCTCAATGAAGCATTCCTTGAGCGCTTCCCTGTAACCTTCGAGCAGGAGTATCCTACTCCTGCTATCGAGCAGAAGATCTTGGCTCACCACTGTGAGGATGAGATGTTCAATCGTAATCTCTGTGACTGGGCAGACATCATCCGCAAGACCTTTGCTGATGGTGGCATTGATGAGATCATCTCCACTCGTCGCCTTGTTCACATCGCCCGTGCCTATGCTATCTTTAATGATAAGGCAAAGGCAATCAAGGCATGTATCTCTCGCTTTGACGATGAGACCAAGCAAGCCTTTCTGGAGTTGTATGACAAAGTTGACGCTGAGGTGAGCATCGATGAAGGATCTGTGGATTGAGTATCAGCGGGCGGTCTCTGAGACCTTCCCTGATCTAGAAAACATCTGTGACTGGGCAGACTGGGAGGAGAAAGGAACCTCCCTCTCTGCTAAGATCTACAGCAACCAATACATTGCTAAGTCACGAGAGGTTTTGATTTGGAGTGAGAAGTCGTGTATCTATAACACGATCATCTATCCTAAGACTGGATCTAACCTCCCTTGCTTTGGGATGGACTTGATGGGTTTCTTTGAGAAGAAGGTCATCTTGGTATTTGACTTCCAGCATCCAGTAGAGAACTACCTGTTTTCTCATCCAGATCTCCCTAAGGCAGAGGGTGACTATAGGTTCTTTGAGCCAGGTAATCACTTCTCTGAGAACATCTATGTTGCCAAGTGTACGATGTCTGAGGTTAATGATCACCTTGAGATGTTCAAGAAATACTTGACCATTTACAAGGATATGGTAGAATGTAAGAAGCCCAATGGGCTGGACATGTCTTCCACTTACTCTGACTTCGATAAGTACATGACGCGACTTGATCCTGTTGGTGGATATCTTGCTAGTACATTTGGTAAGGAGAAGGCAGAGTCTTTGGTCAATGACTTCCTCTTTACCTATGGTTAACTCTTGGTCCCTGCTTTATGATGCTATGGAAGAAGATAAAATTGTTTTGAACTATGACAGAGAACCTGTTGTAGATTATGTCGGACCTGACAGTATTTTTAATGTGAACGTAAACGAATCTCTCCCTCATTATCGATTCAATGAGGACGCAGTTCTTAAAACTGCCAAGGACTATATTGCTTCGACGTATCGTCAGCACTATACTTCTGATAAATCTCCCACTCAGACTCTTGATCTGATTGCTTCCATTGGCGATGGTGAACCCTTCTGCCGTAGCAATGCGATTAAGTATTTGAGCCGTTATGATAAGAAGGGCAGTGCCAAGAATGACATCTTGAAAGCAATTCACTACTGCGTCCTACTGTATAATTTTGTTGAACAATCTACTGAGACTGAAACCTATGAGACTTTCTAATCGAACCGTACAGATCCTGAAGACGTTCGTTAATATCAATAAGTCTATCCAGTTTCGGAAGGGTAACGAAATTTCTACTCTGGCTATCCAGAAGAATGTTCTTGCTCGTGCTCCTGTTGAGGAAGATTTCCCCCAGGACTTTGCTATCTATGATCTTGGTGAGTTTGTACAGGTGCTTAACCTGTTTCAGGATGGTGAACTCACCTTCGATAGTCCAAGTTATGTGACTATCTCTTCTGGTCGCAACCAGGCACGATACTTCTTTGCGGATCCTAGCATCATCACTGCTCCTCCCACTAAAGCACCTTCCCTTCCTAGTGTTGAGGTTGAGTTTGATCTCAGTCGCGATGATCTCCAGCGAGTTGTCCAGTCTATTAACATCTATAAGGTAGAAGATATTTCTATCGTAGGTGAGCCTGGTGGTCATGTGTCTATCGTTGTTCGTGACCGTAAGAATGATTCTTCCAATACCTATTCTGTAGATGTTGGTGAGGCAGACGCAAACTTCTGCTTCAATCTCAAGGCAGAGAATCTAGTCGGTAAGGTTATTCCTGGCGACTACAAAGTCAAGATCAGCTCTAAGGGTGCTAGCACCTGGCGTTGTACCTCTGACAGTCTTGAGTACATGATTGCTCTAGAGCCAGATTCTAAGTATGAGGCAGGTTGATATTGAAGTCATAGATGATTTTGTTTCTCCTTCTTATCTGAAGGAGTTACAAACTCTACTGACAGGCACCGACTTCCATTGGCATTTTCAGAGTTCACAATCTCTGGACTATTCTTCTGAGAAGCTGGAAGACTTTGGGTTCTCACAGGGCATTGTCCCTCCCTGGGAACCCAATCGATTTTTAGATACAGGTTGTGCTTTCTTTATTGCTCCATTGATCTATCAGATCAAAGACAATCTACAGGCAGATAATATCATGCGCTGTAGATTAGACATGACCGTACTTCATAAACCACCATATCTTCACCCACCACACATTGACATTGGTGAAGATCATGTTGCTTGTATTGTGTACATCAATGAAACTGATGGTGACACCGTGATCTATGACAAGCAACTGACAAATATGGAACTGGCACAATGGAAGCTTGACATGACCTTGAACCTCCCCGATAATGTAGAGGTCAAGAGACGTATCTCACCCAAGCCAGGACGTGTGGTATTATTTAATGGAAGGTACGCCCACACTGGGCACTCTCCTAGCGAGCATCAGTCTCGCATCTTGATCAACTCTGTCTTTACTTGATTATGAGTGACTTTCTTTGGGTAGAAAAGTATCGCCCTAAGACTATTGATGAATGTATTCTTCCTGCTGAAACGAAGAGTACATTCAACTCCTTTGTTGCTAAAGGAGAATTGCCCAATCTTCTTCTGTCTGGCTCTGCTGGTATTGGTAAGACTACCATTGCTAAAGCATTGTGCGAAGAGTTGGGTCTAGACTATATTGTTATTAATGGATCTGATGAAGGACGATTTCTTGACACGGTACGGAACACCGCAAAGAGCTTTGCTTCGACCGTCTCACTACTTGGTGCTGACAACAAGCACAAAGTCATCATTGTTGACGAAGCTGATAACACGACCCACGATGTACAACTCTGCCTACGGGCGTTTATTGAGGAGTTTCATCGCAACTGTCGATTCATCTTCACCTGTAACTACAAGAACAACATCATTCCAGCGCTCCATTCTCGCTGTACAGTCTTCGATTTCGCAATCAAAGGCAAAGCAAAAGCCAGTCTCGCAGCCCAATTCTTTAAGCGTGTCGGGACTATACTTGAGGGAGAGGGGATCTCGTATGATCCAGCAGTCGTGGCAGAGGTTATTCAGAAGCACTTCCCTGACTTCAGGAGAGTCCTCAATGAACTCCAGCGATACTCAGCGTCGGGATCCATCGACACTGGCATTCTGGCGTCGCTGAGTGAGGTACACATTGGTAACCTCGCTGCTTATCTAAAGGGCAAGCAGTTCAGCAAGGTTCGTCAATGGGTAGTTGATAACCTTGACAATGACGCAAACACTATTCTGAGAACTCTTTATGACAACCTTTATCAAACGCTTGAGCCCGCTTCCATTCCTCAAGCAGTGCTCATCATCGGCAAGTACCAGTATCAGTCTGCTTTCGTTGCCGATCAAGAGATCAACCTTTTGGCAGCTCTGACGGAGATGATGTGTGAGTGTGATTTCAAAGCTTAGGAATCCTCTTAGGGAGTCCTACCAAACATTCAAGGAACTTGTCAACGGACAAGAGTTTCCTTGGTATTATTACGAACATAGTGTAGAAGGGAAGAACGATGAGTTCGACAACGTTCCTTTCTACGGTCACACTATTCTGGCTAGACCTGGGTATGGAAACGCTTTGTACTCTACTCCCATGTCTCCTTATATAGAGTTAGCCAACCTTGTACTTTCTGACATCTTCGAGTATAATAATATCGATGTGAACGTAGTTCATAGGATCAATGTGAACTGTACTCATTGGTCAAGTGACCTCCCTTCCGTCCCACATGTTGATCATGATTTCCCACACAAGAATCTAGTCATTTATCTTAGCGGATTTGACTTTGGCGAAACTTGTCTGTGGAAAGATGGTAAATGTGTCTCCCGATATATACCAGTCGAAGATGGTATTATCACTTTTGAAGGACTACATAACATAGAACAACCAAGAGCTGGTTGTAGAAGAATTGTTTTAGTTGCTACTTATTCATGAAATCTTTGAAGACGCCATTGCGATACCCTGGGGGAAAGTCCAGAGCAGTTCCTAAACTGTTTGAATATCTTCCTAAGGAAATTAGCGAGTATCGAGAGCCATTCCTAGGTGGTGGTTCTATGGCGATTGCTATTACTAAAGCGTATCCAGATGTCCCTATCTGGGTGAATGATCTTTACGAACCTCTGTATAACTTCTGGGTAAATCTTCGTGAGTTCGGTACCAGCATGACTGAAGAACTCAGGTCGTTGAAGAAAGAAAACCAGAACACAGAGACTGCTCGTGCCCTCTTCGATTTTTGTAAGGTACAGGTCAATGATAAGGATGTTGATCCTCTCCAGCGTGCTGTGGCTTTCTATGTTGTTAATAAGTGTTCGTTTAGTGGACTCACTGAATCGAGTAGTTTCTCAGGACAGGCTTCAAACAACAACTTCACCATGAGAGGTATTGAAAAACTTCCTGAGTACAGCGATCTTATTGCTGACTGGAAGATTACTAATCTTTCTTATGAAGAAGTAGTTGCTGATTGTACTCACAAGACACCTATCGGTTCTGTGAACGAGACTGCTTTCATTTATGTTGATCCTCCGTATAACATCAAAGATGTTTTGTATGGAAAGAAGGGCAACATGCATAAAGGATTTGATCATGCTAAGTTCGCTGATACCATGGACTCGGTTCTTAGTAATGTGATGATCTCATATAACAACCACCCAGATATCCAACAGAGATTTGATGAGTGGCATCAGTATGACTGGGATCATACTTATACGATGCGATCTACTGGAGACTACATGAAGAACCAGCAAGAGCGTCGTGAACTTCTTTTGACGAATTATGGATGGTGTGTTGACTGATGGGTGGAAGTTTAGGTGTACGGGTAAAGAATGGCTATTGCTCTCTCTATCACACGAAGAGAGGAGTTCTCAGTACCTTCTGCCCCAATTCGCAATCCGCCATCATCAATGGCGATGAGATCCATGTCACCCTGAACAGTGGCAGCATTGCGATCTATGAAATTAATTCTAATGGGACAGGTGTCCGTGGACCTGTCAAAATTATCACATGAAGTATGTCAACATCAGTTCGCCAATCTTATATAAGGATCGCTTTGAATTTGACGAGCGCTATGTTGAAAAAGCCGACGAGCTATTCCGACTGGTTACCAAGTACAGCGTTGATACACCTGTAGAGAAGGGTGGATCATCCACAGCAAATCTCTATGGGATTAAGGAGCATCGTCTTCCACATACGGATCCTCTCTTTAATCCATTTCTTTATTGGTTGGATGAGAAACTTGCTTACCTGAAAAAGGTATGGAAGTATGAAAATTCTTTCCCCCACTTTATTTCTAATAGTTGGTTCAACGAACACTTCAGAGGAGACTGGACTGACGAACATGCTCACGGTCCTTGTATTGTCTGTACGGCATACGTACGCAAGCCAGAAGACTCTGGGAACCTATTGGTAAGAGATCCACTCACTGAGGTTAGAACCAGTGAACCCATGGACATACAACCATGGAGACTAATCCCTGTGGAGCAGGGAGACGTTGTTTTCTTTCCTGGGTGGCTGAGACATAAGACAGAACCAAGTCAATCAGACACCAGACGTTTGACATTAACTTTGAATATCACACCTAATTATGAGTGCGGAACTTTCTGATTATTTGAACTCGATCAATCAAACTAAGGAGCACCTTGGTGATGATGCGATGAAAAAATACCCAGCGTACATTGTGAACCGCTGTCTCTCTGGTCACATTGATGCTATCTTGTTTGCTAATGAGATGAACAAGATGGCTCATCTGGACAATAGACTTCAATATGACTTTTTTATAAATACATTGAGAAAACGCAAACGTTTTTCACCTTGGTTGAAGAAAGAACAGATCACTGATCTGGATCTTGTCAAGCGTCACTATGGTTATAGTAACGAAAAAGCAAAGATCGCTCTCACTCTTCTCACCGAAGAACAACTTGAATTTATTAGATCCAGACATGAGATGGGAGGACGAAAATGACAGCAACCTTTGCTGACCAGGAGGTTAAATGGACTCCTGATGATATGGTCGAAGTGAGTTTGACTGAGCCAGATGATTTCCTGAAGGTGCGAGAAACACTTACGAGGATCGGAGTAGCATCCCGTAAGGAAAAGAAACTCTACCAATCCTGCCACATCCTTCACAAGCAAGGTAGGTATTAAATTGTTCACTTTAAGGAACTGTTTGCCCTTGATGGTAAGAAAGCAAACCTTTCTCTTAATGATGTACAACGCCGTAACAGAATCATTCAACTCCTGTCTGACTGGGGTCTAGTTGGTATTGTCAACGCTGCTGATGTAGTAGACGTGGCACCTTTGAGCCAGATCAAAGTTCTTTCTTACAAAGATAAGAATGGTTGGACGTTGGAATCAAAATATAATATTGGCAAAAAGAAAACAAATTCTGTAGAAGCAACTTCTGCTTGATAAATAGTTCTGTCGCTCTCGTGCGGCACGCTACACATACGGAAAACGCTACCTTGGGGGATCGGTTATCCGATCCTCTTTTTTTATAAGTTTTGACTATATAATTACGGTTGCCTTCGGGGACCACACAACGCAATCTCGCTTTTAGGAGAGCTAAAAATGACTGGACTGTCTAAGTGGACATCGAAAGATGCTGACAAATTTTTTGATGCTGTAAACAAATACAGCGTAGGAATGGATGACATCATCCATAGACTACATTCATATGGATACCACCAACCTGGCGGACAATACCCACCATATAACATTGTGAAGGAATCCAATGTCAAGTGGCGTATTGAAGTAGCACTTGCTGGATGGGATAAGAACGACATTGAGGTAAGCACAGAGACAAACGTTCTTCTCATTCGGTCCAAGGCAGCGAAGGACACCATGGAAGAGGAGTACATGCATCGTGGTGTGGCGACGAGAACCTTCGCTAGAGGATTCAACTTGGCTGATGATGTTGAAGTAGGAGATGTGACCTTTAAGGATGGTCTTCTTACAATCCCCCTCAAGAAGATCATTCCAGAACATCAGGCACTAAAGGTGTATGAAATCAACTAAATAATTCTGCCCAAATATCGTCGGCGCACGGGGGCGGCTTGACAAAGACCAAGCCGCCCCTTATAATTTGTATGGACTTGTAGTTAATCATGGTTGAAGCAGAACGCATTAAACTTATCCTCACTAAAGTAGGTGAGCATGTTATTGCTGATGTTCAAGAAGCAGTAGATAAGGAAACTGGTGATCGTAAGGCTTATATTCTGACCGTTCCCTATACGGTACAGATTGCTGAGCAGCCTGAAAGCCAAGTGGACCTTGACACTTTTGAAGATCAGGAAGTAAAGATTAGATACCGCCCTTGGTGCCCCTTCACTATCGATCAGCGTATTGCTATTGAGTGTGACTATGTGGTTTCTATTATGGACCCAGCACCTAGTCTTCTTCAAACGTATCTGAGTAATGTACGTGCCAAGCAAGGCGATCGTTATGTTGATGATGACAAAGAATGAGTATTAAACTGATTTACATGAGGACGGGTGAGGAAGTAATCTCTGAAGTAAAAGAGATTGCTCACCCTGAGAGTGGTGAACCTATTGGTTACCACATGCATAAACCTTTCCGTCTGGATATTGTCCAGCAGAATATTGAATTCAATAGTGAGAAGGGTTATCAATTGGAGTGGTTCCCCTGGGCACCTCTTAGTAAAGACAGAGATTTCTTTATCCCAGGATCACAAGTGATCACTGTCTATGAGCCACTAGACTCTCTGATTTCGCAGTATATTTCTGCCATTGATGAGACCAGATACGAAGAGAATTTCCGTAAGCATGAGGCAAGATTTAATCTCAGTTACGAAGATATTGATCTCGATGATATGTTTGACGAAGCTGAGAAAATGTTAGCCGAATTGGAGGAAGACAATGGAGATAGTCCTGCTGCTGCTGAAGACGGGGGAGTACGTCCTGAGTCAAGTGGAGACACTTGACGAGGAGCCTGCTTGCCACCTCCACCTACCATACAAAATAGTTAATGGTATGTTGGAACCTTGGCCAGAATACACAGTGGACCAAGACGTGTTGCTTTATACCTCATTCATTGCTACAATACTAGAACCCGACCCAGCGTTGGTGGAAAAGTACAAGGTTCTGACTGAATGAGTTTTTATACGAACGTACAACTGGTCGGTGATGACCTTCTCTATCTTGGATATCAAGAGGGACCTGGCGGTCTGCTTGAGCGTATCCAAAGACGGATGAAGTTCTCTCCGACTTTGTTTGTTTGTACCGATAAGAAGACGAACTACAAGACTCTGGATGGCAGGTATGCTAAGCCTGTCAAGTTCGAGTCTGTCCGAGAGGCACGAGGATTCGTTGACAAGTATAAGGATGTAGATGGGTTTGATGTCCATGGATATGACCGTTACCTCTATCAATATATCTCCGAGGAATTTCCAGGAGAAGTGGACTACGATCTTAAAACTCTTAAGATTACGTCTCTTGATATTGAAGTTGCGTGTGAAAATGGTTTCCCTAACGTGCGTGAGTGCGCTGAACCTCTTCTGTCGATCACAGTCCAGGATTACACTAGCAAACTCATTAAAGTATGGGGAACTAAGCCCTACCATACGGATCGCAAAGATGTGGAGTATATCCTTTGCGACGGTGAAGAACATCTTCTCCGTTCTTTCCTGGCTTATTGGCAGACTTCATTCCCAGATGTTCTTACAGGGTGGAATGTCGAGCTGTATGATGTGCCTTACATTTGTGGACGTTTGGAACGTCTGTTTGGGGAAAAGGAGATGAAGCAGATCTCCCCTTGGGGTATTGTCCACAGGGAGGAGATGGAGATCAAAGGTCGTCAGCAGATCTTGTACAACATGTACGGCATTAACGTGCTGGACTATCTTGATCTGTATAAGAAGTTCACTTATACAAACCAAGAATCTTATCGCCTTGACCACATTGCCTTTGTGGAACTTGGGCAGAATAAGTTGGATCACAGTGAGTTCGAGAACTTCAAGGAGTTCTACACTCGTGACTGGCAGAAGTTCATCGACTACAACATCAAGGACGTGGAGCTTGTTCTACGCCTTGAGGAAAAGATGAAGTTGGTTGAGCTTGCCATCGCCTTGGCTTATGACGCCAAGGTGAATATGAAAGATGTGTACTATCAGGTACGCATGTGGGATACTCTTATCTACAATTATTTGAGGGACAAGAACCTCGTAGTTCCCCCTGCGAAACGTAGTTCAAAAAATGAGAAGTATGCTGGTGCGTATGTTAAAGAGCCTGTTCCTGGGAGATACGAGTGGGTCGTCTCATTTGACCTCAACTCGCTATATCCTCACCTCATCATGCAATACAACATCTCGCCAGAGACGTTGGTTGCTCAAAAGCATCCATACGCAACCGTAGATAAGTTGCTCAACCAAGCAGTTGAGCCTGACCCTAGGTATGCTTTGTGTGCTAATGGATCACAGTACCGTAAGGACATCCATGGTTTCCTGCCTCAGATGATGCAGAAGATCTACAATGAACGTGTTCAAAGCAAGAAGTTAATGCTTGCTGCCAAGCAGGAGTATGAGAAGAATCCTTCTAAGGAAATCGAGAAGGCAATCAGTAAGTACAACAACATCCAGATGGCTCGTAAGATCCAACTGAACAGTGCTTATGGTGCCATCGGTAACCAATACTTCCGCTACTATAACCTCGCTAACGCCGAGGCAATCACCTTGTCTGGTCAGGTGTCGATCCGCTGGATCGAAAACAAAATGAACCAGTACCTAAACAACTTACTTAAAACGGAGAACCAGGACTATGTTATTGCCAGTGATACTGACAGCATTTATCTCTGTCTTGATGTACTCGTTAATCGCGTATTTGATGTACCGAATGTTCCTAAATCGCGCATCGTCAGCTTTCTCGATGCTGCCTGTAAGGATCAAATCGAACCCTTCATCACAAGATCATACGAAGAACTAGCCACATACGCTAACGCTTATGATCAGAAGATGTTCATGAAGCGTGAGAACATTGCTGACCGTGGTATCTGGACTGCCAAGAAGCGATACATTCTCAACGTCTGGGACAGCGAGGGTGTACGCTATGCTGAACCCAAGCTTAAAATGATGGGTATCGAAGCAGTCAAGTCTTCTACACCTGCTCCCTGCCGTAAAGCAATTAAGGAAGCCCTGACAATCATGATGTCAGGAAGTGAAGATGATCTGATATCTTACATAGATAGATTTAGGGATGAATTCGATTCGTTACCGCCCGAAGATATTGCGTTTCCGAGGTCGGTCAATGGAATATCCAAGTTCAAGGCGCAAGGTACCGTCTATTCAAAGGGCTGCCCTCTACATGTTCGTGGAGCGTTGCTTTATAATTTTCATGTCGGTCAGAAAGATCTAGAAAACAAGTACCCACTCATCCAAGAGGGTGAGAAAATTAAATATCTCTATCTCAGGAAGCATAACAAGATTGGCGAAAACGTTATCTCCTTCCTTAATACATTCCCAAGAGAACTGGGTCTAGAGAACGCCATTGATCGCACCACTCAGTTCCAAAAAGCCTTTCTCGATCCTTTACAGATCATCACCGACGTGATAGGATGGGAGACTGAGAAAGTATCCAACCTAGAATTTTTATTCGCATGAGTTTTCTACATGATGTTGTCAAGGAAATTGACAATGATTACGCAGGTCTCCTCTCCGAAGGATCTGTGGGTGATATCGGAGGGTATATTGACTCTGGTTCTCATATCTTCAACGCCCTTGTTAGCGGCAGTATTTTTGGTGGCATTCCCTCAAACAAAATTACCGCAATCGCGGGAGAATCTTCGACAGGTAAGACATTCTTCTGCCTGGGTATGGTATCAAGCTTCCTCTCTTCAAACCCTGAGGCAGGAGTTGTCTACTTTGAAAGCGAATCGGCAATCTCAAAGACCATGATTGAAGAGAGAGGTATCGATTCCTCTCGTATGATCCTGGTTCCTGTGACTACGGTACAGGAGTTCCGTACACAAGCCATCAGGATCCTTGATAAGTATATGGAACAGAAGGAAGACGATCGCAAACCTCTGATGTTTGTGCTTGACTCCCTGGGTATGCTCTCTACCACTAAGGAGATTGAAGACTCTGAGGCAGGTAAGGAGACTCGTGACATGACACGAGCACAGGTTACTAAGTCCATCTTCCGTATCCTCACCCTTAAGTTGGGTAAGGCGAATGTTCCTATGATCGTGACCAACCACACCTATGATGTGGTGGGTGCCTATGTGCCAACCAAAGAAATGGGCGGTGGTAGTGGACTGAAGTACGCAGCATCGACTATCATATATTTGTCCAAGTCGAAGGAACGCGATGGCAAAGAGGTGGTGGGTAACATCATCAAAGCAACAGCAGCAAAGTCTCGTCTTACTAGAGAAAATGCTAGAGTAGAAACGAGGTTGTTCTATGATTCACGGGGACTTGACAAGTATTACGGCTTACTGGAACTGGGTGAGAAGTACGGAGTATTCCAGCGCAAGGGCAATCGCATCCTTGTTGGGGAATCTTCCGTTTATCCTTCTGTTATTCTTGGTGATCCAGAGAAGTATTTCACGCCCGAAGTAATGGAACAGCTTGATTGGGCTGCTGGTCAAGAATTTAAGTATGGTTCTGAAAAATGAAAGTAGATTTGTTTCCCACTAGCGTCTATCGCTACCATGTAGAAGAACCTGAAGCACTTAAGCAACGGGTAATCGAATTCTACAATGAGAATAAATTCAAAGATGAGAATCTAACTCCTCAAGATTGGAATTGCCAACTCTTTACCACCTTTGGTAGTGGATACTTTCCTATCTCTGAGGCAATCGAAGCCTTCTCTCCCCACTTTGATGAGTTCCAAGAAGAGACGAAAAATTATGGTAATGTAATTCTCACTGACCTTTGGCTCAACTGCTATGAATCTACAAACTGGCAGGAAAAACACACCCATTCCCCTGGTCAATGGTCTGCTGTATACTATGCGGTGTTTGATCCTAACGAACACCGTGGCACAAAGTTCTTAGATCCCAATGAGCATGTCCGTGCTGCTAATGGTTTCAAAGAAAACGCAGCGGAACCATGGGTACAAGAAGGTGACTTGATTATCTTCCCCTCTTATCTTGAGCATTCTGCTCCTCTGAACAAGTCTAGTAAGCTTCGTTCTACTATTTCATTTAACTTCTTTGTGGAGCAAGAGATCTATGAAGGTGGAGACACTGATTTTGAAAAACTTGTTGTTGGACCAGGAGTATCTACGTAAGACTCTTCCCTTCATCAAGCCTGAATACTTCTCGGAGAGCACTGAGAGAGTGCTCTTCGGAGTAATCGACAATTTCTACAAAAACTACACTGAAATCCCCGCAAAAGAAGCATTGACTATTGAGGTCCAGAACCTCAGGAACCTTACTGATGATCAGTTTAAGGGTATCAATGCTCTAATCGATTCTCTTGACGATGAGAAGTCTGATCATAAGTGGATTATCGATACTACTGAAAAGTGGTGTAAAGAACGTGCTATATACTTAGCGCTAATGGAGTCTATCAAGATCGCTGATGGCAGCGATGAGAAGAAGACTCCTGATGCTATCCCACACATCCTCAGCGAGGCTCTTAGCGTCTCGTTTGACAACCACATTGGACACGATTACATAGACGATTATGAGGAAAGGTACGATTCTTACCACAAAGTTGAATCTAAGATCCCCTTTGATATTGAACTCTTCAACAAAATTACGAAAGGTGGTCTCCCTAACAAGACTCTCAATGTCGCTCTTGCTGGTACAGGCGTCGGGAAATCTCTATTCATGTGCCACATGGCTAGCGCCTGTCTCATGCAGGGAAGGAACGTTCTCTACATCACTCTTGAAATGGCAGAGGAGAAAATTGCTGAGCGAATTGACGCAAACCTCCTCAACGTAAACATTCAGGACCTTACAACTCTTCCGAAGATGATGTATGAGAATAAGGTCATAAATATTGCTAAGAAGACCCAAGGCAAACTGATCGTTAAAGAGTACCCTACTGCCTCTGCTCATGCTGGACACTTCCGTGCTCTCCTCAGCGATCTCAATCTCAAAAAGTCTTTTAAGCCTGATATCATATTTGTGGATTATCTCAATATTTGTACCTCTTCGCGTTACAAAGGGGCTGCCAATATTAATTCCTATACACTTGTTAAGTCTATTGCTGAGGAGCTTAGAGGTTTGGCTGTCGAAGCCGAGGTCCCTATCGTATCTGCCACCCAGACCACTCGTTCTGGTTATGGTAGCAGCGATGTTGAGCTTACTGACACTTCTGAATCCTTTGGTCTCCCTGCTACTGCTGATCTTATGTTTGCCCTTATTTCTACAGAAGAGCTTGAACAGGTTGGACAAATTATGGTGAAGCAGTTGAAGAACCGATACAATGATCTTACGGTTAATAAGAGATTTGTCGTGGGCATTGACAGAGCAAAAATGAGACTGTATGATTGTGAACAGTCGGCACAGCAAAACATTCTTGATTCAGGTCAAGAGGTTGTGTCTTTCTCCGATATGAAATCTAAGTTTGGGGAATTTCAATTTTGAACAAACACGAAAAGCGTCGCGATGCTCTCGGATTATTCTATGAGTCTGTGCTAAAGCCAGACTCTGAACTCCGACAGTGTGCTCATAACCAAGAGTGCTTCCATGAACTCATGGAATGGAGGCAAGAAGTGTTAGAGTACCTCGACCATCGTCGAAACCAAGAATTCCACTATTGACAATCGCCTAGCATCCATCTTATAATTTCTTGATACCAGCAAAATATTATGTCTATTGATTTTGACCGCTACGAACAGTTCGTTGACGCTGTAACGTCTGATGCTTCTAAGGATTTTGTCGATCTTGCTGACCGCCTTGTTGAGCTTGATCGAGAAGGTGCCAATATTGAGCGTCTTCTTACTGCTGGCGTTGGCATTAATGCTGAAGGTGGAGAATTCCTTGAGATCATTAAGAAGATGGTCTTCCAAGGTAAGCCTTGGAACGATGATAATCGTGAGCATCTCATCATTGAGCTCGGTGATCTTCTTTGGTATGTTGCTCAGGCAACTCAAGCACTAGGCGTGTCCTTTGATGAGGTCATTGAAGTCAACGTGAAGAAGCTAGAGAAGCGTTACCCTGGTGGTGAGTTTGATATTTACTACAGCGAGAACCGCTCTGCTGATGATCGCTGATGCTTAGCTTCTGGATCCACTTGGTAGCATTCTTCCAAGTTGTAGTGATGAATTGTATTCAACCTGTCAACTGGAAGTATTGCTATCGGGTGGACCAGTGGTTGATTCCAGATCTTGTAGAAGGATACGAGCTCTGGTCTGGTAAGAAGCATCCTTATCAGAATGAAAAAGAATACTTGTCTGAGCATGATCGTTAATTTATTTCCCACTTCTATCTACAAGGCAGAGATGCCTGAGTATATCAACTGGGTAGAGAAGAGGTGGACTGAACATAGATTTAACACTGATGAAAGTTTGACTGGTGAGATGGAGGGTCAGGTGCTTGTTCACCATGACTCTTACCTCACCTCTTTTTTTGTTGAGCTTAATGAGCACCTCAAAGAGTACCTTGAGACTTTCTTGGTTGACTATGACATCCACTTCATGAAAACTTGGTACTCTGTTACTGATGAAAAAAGGTCTGTTCCCCACCATAATCACGATCCTGCTCATATTTCATGGGTCTACTATGTCTCTGGGGAAGACCCTCTCTGCTTTGCCAAAGAAAACTTTAACGAGTGGTTTCCAGAGGCTTTCGCTGGTAAGGAAAAGAACTTTAATAATGGGACCGTCTACCAGATGAATGTGAAGCCAGGTGATCTCCTGATCTTCCCATCTAAATTGTTCCACCACACTTACAATACGATGCCTAGGGTCAGTGTGGCTGGTGACGTACTGCTCACAAACAAGAACCTAAATACTGAAGGAGGATTACTACATCCGAAGTATTGGAAACAGTTCTAAATGGCAGGTCAAGGGCTCACTTGGGCACAGTTCAATAGAAGTGGTAGATACGAAAACAACCTGAGGGAGATCCACAAGAAGTCTGTTGCTGGATCCCCTCTGCTTTTAGTTGAGCCTGTAAGTGGACTGGAAGGTAGTGGTGTTCACCTTACCTTTGATGAAATGATATTTACTGTGGGAAAGGTTGAATTTCAATTCAATCCTTCCGACTATACTGAAGATGAGTTTGTACAGAAGGTCACTGCTCGTGTACCTGACAGTATGAAAAAAGTTTCCATTACCTTTACTCATGGGCAGAAGAAAGTTGGCAGTGGAAAGGTATTAAAAGGACCAGAATTTGGTGGTAAACCCCCTGCTGGGGCAACGTTGACCGCAAGGTGGGGATACCTTGCCACGTTGACCGAGGTTTTGGATCCGAGTTACAAACTTGATACTCCTAGTTCACAGGAGATGGGTGAGTTGATGTTCATCAATGATATGAACACTGCGATTGCGGAATCCATTGACGCAGAACTGGCTAACCCCAACTCCAGAATGGATAAGAACTGCCCTGGCATCACAGTCAAGGTAGGTAGTCATGAGTTTGGTCATGTTGTTGGTGTAAATAAGGTTGCTGGTACACCCAAAGCTGACCTAGCACTGGTAGCATGTGTCAATAAAAAACTTAAGAACGTTGGATTCCTATCTCACAAGATGGGTAGTAAGGCAAAGGACTTCGGACAGTGGTCTGGTCTTACTGCTAAGGCAGGAAAAGTTATCTCTGACCATCCTGAGGTAGTTAGATTCATTGCTGATGTCAAGGCATGGACTGATGCCAATCCTGAGTGGGCAAAACCATCTGGTGTTGCTGTTCGTAGAGAGATTCAGGACAGAGATCTGATGATGTATGCTGTCTATGGACCTGACTTTGGTAAGAAGTTTGGGACTGAGAACGTCCACGCTGTACTACAGGGTAATCCCAAATTAAATAAGCGTGGAGATGTATATGTCATGACGGCTTCTCACGTCAATGATAATGGCGATGACTTGACTGGTGATTTTATCCCTGCTTTGGTGGCAATGAAGAAGGGTGCTTGGGAGAAGATTCAAGATCCCAATGCGAAAGGAGTAAGATCCGACTTTGGTATTCGTGGTATGAGAATATCCATCTACACCTACGGTGGTAGAAAGATTACAGATGAAATCTGATGGCAAACGTAACGCAACTAAAACACCTAGAGCATATTGAAGATGAGATGCTGAACCATGGCGTCGAAGGATGTCATGCGGCAGTGTCTGCTATGAGAGAACTTCTCCGTATGCTTGGTAAGAAGCCATCTACAGGGTTTCTACAGACTAAATGGGACGGTGCTCCCTCTGTTGTTTGCGGCACAGATCCTGAGTCAGGGAATTTTTTCGTAGGCACTAAGTCTGTCTTCAATAAGACTGAGCCTAAAATGTGTTTTACTGAGGAATATATCGATGCTATGTACTCTGGTGACCTGGCAGAGAAGCTGAAGTTCTCTCTTAAGTATTTCTCTCAGTTAGGTATTGATGGTGTGGTCCAGGGAGACCTCCTGTTTACCTCAGACAAGAAATATGAAAAGGTAGATGGAGAAGACCTCATCACTTTCAGACCTAATACTATTACCTATGGTATACCTAGGGATCATCCCATCGGTAAGGTCGTTGATAGAGCCAAGATAGGGGTAGTTTTCCACACCCACTACGTCGGTGATGATCTACCTAGCATGGCTGCTATGGCAGGCGCTAGGGTTAAGGGATCAGTTGATGTCGCGGTCATCGAAAATGATACTCCCTACCATGACATTTCCGTAGACAGAAACATTCTTACGAAGTTCAAAAATAATGTTGATGTTATTGAAAGAATGTGCCAGATTTGTGGTCCTTTTCTTGACAATCTGGTTAGTAATATCGGTGCCACTGGTGACGCTAAGTTCCACGTCGCTACCTTCCTCAAACAGTTCTTTAACAATGAGATTAAGAACGCTAGAAACGTGGGTGATCCTACCAGAACTCTCAAGGCTCTTGGTGAGTTCTACCATAGCAAGATGCTGAAGGAGATTGATAAGGTCAAGTCTGATAAAGGTAAGACCAAGAAGAGGGAACTTCTCTATACAGGTCTGGAATACCTAGAGAAGAATGCTAAAGAGTTTCGTGCCATGCTAGCCCTATATAAAAAACTACAGGAGAACAAGCAACTGGTCATTGATCAGCTTGATCATCTGGAAACATTTAGAACTCTGGTCCAGACGGACAAAGGATATAAAGCCACGAACCCTGAAGGGTATGTGTTACATCACAATGGCGACATGATTAAGTTGGTGAACAGAATTGAGTTCTCTTACATCAACTTTACCCTGTCAAAAGAATGGAAGTAGTAGATTACAAGTGCGTGTACTTTACGTTTGGTAGGTTCCAACCTCCAACCATAGGACACGAGGAAAATTTCAAAGCAGTCAAAGGTAAGGCAGGTACCTGTGACTGGTATATCTACTTGTCTCAGACTGTTGATAAGAAAGGTAGCAACCCCTTGACACCAGATAGGAAACTCTTCTATGCTAAGAAGATGTTCCCCCAGTTGAGGAACAATATCAGGAGTGGTCCTAAGGATCCAGTGGCTATCTTAAAAGAGTTACAAGCAGAAGGTTATGATGATGCCGTCCTAGTTGTCGGATCTGACAGAGTACCCGCAATGCAATGGATTAAAAAGTACAATGGCAAGGACTTTTATTTTAGAAAACTCGAAGTTATCTCTTCAGGCGAACGCGATGCTGACGGTGACACTTTTGCTATTTCTGGCACAAAAATGCGACGCGCAGCGGTAGCAGGAGACTTCAAAACATTCCGTCAAGGCATACCTAAAGCCTTATCTGATAAGGATGCTAGGGAACTTATGGATGAGATCCGAAAAAATATGTGACATAAATAACAATACAACTATCTAGATGAGATGAAATCTTTCAGCGACTTTAAGAAGACCAGAGAAGTTGCGGAGCAAAGTGTTCTCCGTGATAAATACTATCGTGAAGAAATTTATAAAGTAGGTGAGTGGGTACTCACCGAGTCAGGCAACGTCGGTAAGATCGTTCGCCGTGGTCCTAACTATGTTATCTGTGTCACCGCTGAAGATACTTCTTTCCGCACCTGGGTGAGGGACATCAAAGAAGTATTTGAAATTGGAACAGACGCATACCGCGAATATGTAATGTCACTTACTCCTGGTCAGAAAGTTCAAAAGCCTGCTGGGAGTGTCAAAGTCAAACAAGTAATCCCCACAGACCCCAAAAAAGATAAGATGGACAATCACGAGAGTCTGGTACACGCAGTCGCTGCTCACCTCAGTTCCAAATCGGAATCTTGGAGATATGATAAGTCTCCTATCGCTGGTAACAAGAACGTCAAAGGTCTTGGTGCCGCAGGTGTAGGTGGTGGTGACGCCCCTGGCATGAAACTTGCTGAACCCAAAGGTACAGAAGGTAAGCCAGCAGTCAAGAAACCTCAGCACGCTTGCGCTACTAAGGTTGAGCACTCGGAGTGGGGCGAGGGTAACTGTATTAAAGAGATGCACACTCTCGATGAAGCGGGTAACATCTCTCACTATGATGTAATGTTCGAGCATGGTCTTGAGCAGAACGTACCTGTTCAGGTCCTGAACGTTCTGGTCAGCGAGATGCATGAGCACGCTATCAACATCGAAAAGAACCAGGAGGTTCTGGACGAGAAGAAAAAGAAACTTGATCCTGTCGGTAAAGAAGACGGCGACGTTGACAACGACGGTGACAAAGATTCTTCTGATTCCTATCTTATGAATCGTCGTCGTGCTGTTGCTAAGGCAATGGGCAAGAAGACTAAGAAGGAAGAAGTAGAACTTCAAGACGAAGGTATGAAGCAGGCACGCGCTAATGTTGGTGCCTCTACTTGCTGGGACGGTTATGAAGCCAAGGGTACTAAAACGAAAGGCGGTAAGGAAGTTCCTAACTGCGTGAAGAAAGAGAGCACCTTCTCCGACTGGAGAAAGGAGATCTCTGAAAAAAAGTAGCCTCGGCGGTAGTTGATATCATGCCCGAGATCGATGATCCATCGGGCAACCCCGAGCAAACTTCCGCCAAGAAGATGCCCAAAGTCCCTCAACAGACTGAGGCAAAATGTAATAAGTCTGGTGAAGGAAAAGAGTGTCCTCTTCACGGTAAGCACGCTTGCCCTGAACTAAAAGAGGAGACTATTGATGAGAAGAGAGGATTGTACGCCAATATCCATGCTAAAAGAAAGCGTGGAGAGTCTCCTGCGAAACCAGGCGATGATGATTATCCAGCAAAGGATGCGTTTAGAAAATCCGCCAGAACAGCCAAGAAAGAATCCTACAGATTAGCCGAGGTTGCTCCTTCTGGTTCTAAGTATGAGCGCATGGTGAAGCATATTAAAAAGTCCTACGCTAAGGACGGTAAACTCACCAAGGATGAGAAGTCTATTGCTTATGCTACCGCTTGGAAGCATAAGAATAAGATGAAGAAAGAACACTGCGACATGGAGTTTGATGTCGTAGCACATCAGTGTGGTCACTGTAATGCTACTGGGTATCATCCAACTGGTGAGAAGTGTGATCAGTGTGATGGTAAAGGCACACTTCAGACGGCTAACGATGGAGTTGATTGATGGCACAGTGGAATAAATCTACTCAGGCATATAGAGCACAGGACACTACCAACTTTGAGGTAGTGATGATTGCCGATGAAGACGGCAACCCTATCAACTCGTTTGGTGCTGCTTCCAACATCCCCATTGCTGGCGGACAGATTGAAGGGTACAATTACGTTCATAAGTTTGGTGCTAACACAGACCTAGCAAACGGATCTTACGAAACTATTTGGGATGGTAATAGTGCTTATCCTTGGGCGACTTTAGATACTGCTGCTACCACTCTCACTACAAATGCTGATGCTCTAAACAATGGAGCAGAAGTTACCATCCAAGGTCTCAACGAAAACTGGGAACTAACTACAGAAGTTCTTACACTTGACGGCACAGCACAAACGACACAGAATTCTTACAAGCGTGTATTCAGGGCATTCTGTTCTGGCTCACAAGCATTGGGTGCTGACTTTACTTTATCAAAGGGTGCTGTTGTAGTTCTAAAAATTCAAGTTGCTCACCAGCAAACTTTGATGTCTGTTTATACTGTTCCTGCTGGCAAGTCTGGATATCTATTCAACCTAAATGTATCCACTCTAAAGAACGAAGAGATTACCGTAAGAGTTTCATTTAGACAAGAAGGTAAGGTATTCAGGACACAGCACATCGCTCAAGTTGCTAGTATTAACTACGATCACACATTCACAGTTCCACTGTATATGCCAGAGAAGACTGATGTTCAGTTAGAAGCATTAGCAGGATCTTCTGGTGTTGCTGCTTACGCCCATTTTGATATGATACTTGTAGACAACTAAACTGATGAGAAAAATTTGGTTTGAGGATGAGTTGGATTTCTTGTCCTCGTTTCGTAATTTGAAACAACATTATGAACTGATCATCCCTGAAGTCTTGGCTTTTGTTGAGGCAAACAAGTTCCTCTTTGAGGAATGGATTCTCGACAAGTGGGTGGATGATCGTAACTTAGGTAGAGTACAACTCTGGGATGGCGCTTGGAGAGTCATTCCTTTTCCTATCAATGCGGTGGGTGCCACTGCTAACATGGAAGACTTTGAACTTAGTGAGATGGTTACGTTCACTAAGTTATTCAATACAACCACAGAAAGATGTCGTGAAGTTCTCCCTATGATTACGGAGTCCTTCCTCAAGACATGCCCTAATACATACGAATTTCTGAAAGAGGATATAGATAATCAAGTGTTGAAAAGTGCGACGCTAAGCCGCATGTCCCCTGGCACAAAGATCAATCCTCACAATGGTGACATCGATTCACTTAGACTACACTTTCCTGTTGTTACAGATCCTGGCGCATGGATCAAGGTACGTGCGAGACAGCGGACGTGGAATGTGGGTGACCTTTTCGCATTCCATGACAATGACAAACACTGGGCGCAACATAACGGCACCCATGATCGCCTCATTGTCATTTTTGATTATAGTCTCGAACAACTTAAAAGGAAATATAAATACGAACTTGTGAAGGACTATATAGATTAGTCTTTCTGGAGTCCTACTATGTGGGCTGTACTTTTTCCTTTTGCTAAAGCCGTCGTACTGAAGGCTGTTGAGTCTGATAGCGCAAAGCGTTTGGTCGTAGAAGTTTTGAAGCGTATCGTTGCTCGCACAGACAATGATCTGGACGATCTTGCCGTAGAGCATCTGGAACGCGCTCTGTTCCCTGAAGGTTAATGCTGGGGGGCTTAAAGCCCCCTCAAATATAAATAATAAAGAACACTGTCTGAGTTAAACACATGTCACTTTGGAGTAATACAGACGCCGCTGGATCAGTTCCCAAGTATTTCGTCTCGGGTGATGACGGCAGTGGCGCACAAATGATCTTTGTTTCCCAAGAGGAAGCACAACTGGCAGAGAACCGCGAGCGTGGTCTCGACTCTCCTGGTTGGTATAGATATTTCACATTTACTGATCAACACGGTAACACTCGCCACAAGGCTGAGCTTCAAGTTGCCATGATGATCCCACAAGCAGCTGCTGGTGACCAGGCAGATGACGCCATCGCCGCAGATGTCAGCAACGTTATCACTATCAGCGCACAGCCTGCTGCTGCTAGCGTTACTGCTCCTGCTACCGCTACCTTCACTGTTACCGCTTCGGTCACAACTGGTACTGGTACAATCGCTTATCAGTGGCAGCGTAAGGCTGAAGGTGGTCGCTGGAATAACATCTCTGGTGCGACTTCTGCTTCCTACACCACACCTGCTACTACAGTGGCTGATAACAATGGTGACATGTACCGTGTTAAACTCACCACCGACACTGGTGCTCGTGAGGTAACCTCTGATGCCGCTACTCTTACTGTTGCCTGATGATTGAATGAAGTTCTCTGAGTTGAATGAAGAGAATTATATTCTCTTCGCTATCCAACATTATGACAATCCATCAGCAGTAACTAAGGATGATTTCTTAGAAGACTTGAGGCGTTTTAAGTATATAAAACGCCTCATCAATAAGTATCTTAAGAACGGCGATGTTAAATTACATCTATTGCTGAATCATATCATCCTCGTTTATAATGTGTTTGGTGAAGCCGCAGCTCCCCTTCTTTTTTACAAGATGGATAAGGAGTATTGGTCAATCATTAAGTCTATTATGATATTCTTAGACAGGTATCCTGAGAAGGAAACCGCTACGCTTAAGAGTATTCCAATCAACGAAAAAATTATACAGGAGTTGAGTAAGATATGATGGGGTCCGCTGGGATCACTAACGTTGGTCCAATCAATACACCTGTCACTGGCACTGGTGCTATTGCTGGCTTCGATCCAATTATGTCTTGGAAGAAAGCAGCAAAGAGGAAAGCTGCTGGTAAGGCATGGGATAAGCGCAGGAACGATCCTTCATACATAGATGGTAGGTCTAAAGCTGCCCGCAAACTTGTTAAACGTCTCGCTAAACGAAAGAAAAAAATGTCAGAAGAATTCCTTCTAGAATCTGGAGAAGCCACCAAGCAAGCTTACAAGTTCATTTCTCAGCGCCGTAAGGTGCAGAAGAAACAAGAACGTGAGAAGCGTGCGGCTAACCGTAAGCAAGAGATCGGTACCATCGCTAGAGCGAAGGCATCTGACTATCAAAAGAAAGCAAAGGATCGTCAGAAGAAACTGTCCCAGAACCTTCAGAAGCAAAAGTCTGAATCGTTTGATGGTCTTACCTATCTGATGAGCTTGATTGAGCAAGTTCAGGACACCAACACCAACCCAGTAACCTATTTCTTCAATGATGATAGCGAACTGGAACTGACTCAAGAAGCAGCAGCGTATGTCCTGATCAAGTTTAATGAACTGAGTGAAGAACACAAAGATGAATTCGTCAACACCCTCCCTGAATCAGCCACTTTCACCGAAGGGTTTATCGAAATCTGAACTCCAGTGTGGGTTCCATGATATCCTAAAGTTCAATCCTAGACTTCAACTCCTTGTGGATTCCTGGCGAGAGATCCATGAGGAGTTTGTTGCGTCTAGAGATAAGTTGGCAATGATCAACTGGGGTGCCATGGGGGACACGGACACTGGATACTTTGGTGAACTTACCAAGGCAGAGCATGATGGATACTGGAAGAACATTCCTCTGTATGGTAGTGGTCATGAGTATAGTAAGACTTTGATCGATGCTCCTGGTCAGAATAGAAATGATCTTGGGTTCGTGGCAGAGCATCAAAGTAACTGTGAGATGTTATCTAAATTAGTATCCACCGCTAGGAAAGCCAACTGCTATCGTAGAGTGGGAATCAATCTGCTGAATGCTGGTGAGCAAATTGCCAGGCATACTGATAATGATCCCAACCCTCCAGATGGATTGTTGATGCGTGTTCTGTGGGGATTGGACGTACCTACAGATGGCAAAGCAATACTTGCCCTACATAATCCTATGACGGGTAAGTTAGAACACAAGCAGTTTAAGAACAACGAGTTTATATGCTTTTGGGGTTCTCAATACCATGCGGTGTATAATACTCTCAAGTCCCCTCGTTATGTTTTGGTTATAGATCATGAGATTCGGACGGATTTCTAATGTACTGACAGAACAAGACTGTCATGCCATTACCGATAAAGTTAAAAAGATACATCCAGTTTGGTTGAACCGTAGTACATGTAAGCCTAAGGTTCCCTTCTACACTCTTGGTGCCACTACATATCTGGAAGGGTGTGAAGATATCAAGAAGTATCATAAGCACAAGAGTCTACTCAATCCTATTCTTAATAAGCACTTCAGATATCTGTACGATATTGTCTGTGATCGACTGAGCATTGAGTTAGATGCTCCTGTGGTTGTAGACGATATGCTTGGATACCCTGGGTTTCATATCTTCGGACTCAAGCCTGGGGATACTGGTAATCCTGCGATGCTAAAGGCATTAGAGCAGCCACTTGCCAGCATTCATCTGGACATCCAATACAAAGAGCATGGACCGTATTGGAAAACATATGATGAAGTTGACTTCGAGAATCCTTTGTCATTCACTCTCGCAATTAAACTTCCAAAGACAGGTGGTGGTTTATACATCTGGGATTGGATGAAGTTTGACGATGGTCTGATTAAAGATTTTAATTTCCAGGAAGAACGCGAGAAGGGAGATTGGATATCTAATCAGTTCATTGAGCATAGTAAAGAGAATATCAAAAACAATCCAAACCTATGGGAGAATGACTCTGCTTCTTTCTATAAGCCAGATGGGAACCCTCTAGTTGAAATGTATCATGAGGGAAGCATGGTGTGGTTTACTGGGCATGTTTTACATCAGATTATCCCTGGGTATAATCTTGAGCCTGATGACATGAGAGTCACTCTTCAGGGTCATGGTGTAAAGTGTGATGGTACTTGGAGGATATACTTTTGAACCTAGGTATTTTTAGAGTCTTAACCTTGGATGAGGTTGATACTGTTTATGCTGAAATCTTATCTCTCAAGAAGATTTGGAAACCCAGAACTAACTGGCATCCTACTAATGGTAATCTTGGTGATGAGGATCTAGAGAATTATATTCATTACTATACTCTTGGTACTACTCTCTACATGGATGCTTCTGACTATGGATGGAAGCATTACATGAAGTACAAGCATGTAACTAATCAGATTCTGATGAAGAAACTTGGTTGGTTGTATGATGAGTTTAAGTATGCTATCAGTGAAGCGTTGGGGGAAGAGTGTGAGTATGAAGGTGAACTTGCTTTGCCTGGGTTTCACATCTATAACTTCGATAGGAATCCTGATCCAAAGCATCATCATCGCTGCTTACATATTGACGGTCAGTTTATGCACGCCCTCCCATGGCTTGCTAGAAAGTATGGTAAAGACATAGATGTACAAACACCCCTGTCGTATACATTCACCATCACAAGACCCTCTAGAGGGTCTGCTATCGCCTTCTGGGGACTTCCAGGTGACTTGAGTGCTAAGGCAGTGGAATTGAAAAAAAGTTATCCACATCCTATAATTGATAGGTATGAGAACGTAGAGTATGTCAAAACAATTAGAGACCGTAGAGCCATCGAACAACCATGGAAGTACGAATTATTTGATGAGGATCCTGGCGATCTGGGGTCTTACATCCCTCACGTCTTTCCTCACACTCCTGGGTATAGTTTCTTCTACACAGGAAAAATAATCCATCAAATGATTCTTGGTGATCAGTTTGAGGATGGTGATTCTCGCATCACATTCCAGGGTCATGGACTAAAAATTAATGGTAAGTGGAAATTGTTCTGGTGATAAATATTAATTGACCCTTTGACTTCTACATGGGATGGATGTCAACTCAGCTATTATTGAGAGGCTAGAGAGAGTCGTAGAATCTCTCCAAGATAATAGTATTAAGATGGGTCAGCTCCTAGCAGTTCATCAAGAGAAACTGGAGCAGCAGGAAAAGGTAGATGATATCCTCTTCACCAAGATTGATCACCTTCATAAAGATCTCCACGAGAAGACTGACGAGATCAAGAAAGGGTGTGAGCGTGACATCATGATGGTGGATGGTCGCCTCAGAACTCTTGAAAGGAAACTCTGGAGCATCGCTGGTGGTCTTGTGGTAGTCAGCATCATCTTCTCCTCAGGT
>Ga0181590_10000789_pt1 | contig 26084 bp, 33 predicted proteins | sample 071ome_34_FD_132446 | JGI IMG/M metagenome (GOLD analysis project Ga0181590, IMG submission 132446) | Coastal salt marsh microbial communities from the Groves Creek Marsh, Skidaway Island, Georgia - 071411BT metaG (megahit assembly) | ecosystem: Environmental > Aquatic > Marine > Intertidal...
ACTCAACGACCAATCTTGTCCAGATGTGGTGACAGTGTATGTGCCAGCACCAGAGGTAGCACCACCCATCGTGCCCGCCGTGATGTTAGAACCAGCAGCAGAATAACTACCACCAATTCTTACAGCAGTGGTGCGAGCAGCATCAACGGTCAGTTGAACGCTAGAAGCATGTTTAGTAACAAGACCACCAGCGTATGCAGGTGTTGCCATCAAAATCATTACAATGGGAAGAAGTTTACGCATTTTTCCATTGATAATAGTCCTATCTATATGTAGGTGAGGACAACCTTACACAATTGTTCGGTTCTATACACATTCAGTGTACGACTGGGTTTGATAAATAAAATCGGTCGCCTTCGGGGACCACACAACGAATCTCGCTTTCAAAGGAGAACTACAATGACTGGACTGAGAAAATTCAGTACGAAAGATCTTAATGCCGTGGTAGATGCTGTTGAAAGGTACAGCGTCGGACTAGATGATGTCTTCTATAGACTACACTCATATGGTATGGGATCAGTAAACGAGGCATATCCCCCTTACAATCTCGTGAAGGAATCCGAGGTCAAGTGGCGGATTGAAATGGCACTTGCTGGCTGGTCAAAGGATGAGGTGGAGGTTAGCACCGAGAGTAACGTCCTTCTAGTCAGATCTAAGGCAGCGAAGGCAAAAGGTGAAGAGGAGTATCTTCATCGTGGAGTATCAACCCGTACCTTCGCTAGAGGATTCAACCTGAGTGATGATGTTGAAATCGGAAAAGTTACTTTCAATAATGGGATGCTTGTGATAGAATTACGGAAGATCATCCCCGATCACCAGAAGCTAAAGGTCTATGACATTTCTGAAACCCTATCTGAAAGCACTGATTCATCCGATCACTCAGATTAACGCACTGTTTATTGGGTTCATGATCTTGGTGAGCATGTTACATAATCATGCTCACTACACTATGGAAGTTGACGCGGACAGTTACGTCCGCAACTTCTGCAGAAAGAACTCTGATTACTGCTCAAGACTGGTTGACACTGACGAGTATTGATGCTATGATTAACAAGTTCTCAAAGGGACACCCATAAGACTCAGTTATGAGAATCATCATAGATTGTCATAGTTGATACGGTTTCCCCACCTCTTTTTGGTGTCCTAATGAGTCTAAATAAATGATCCGATGCAAATGTAACGGATTACAACAGAGACTAGTCGGGTCTCTTTTCATCTGCGGGTAACCATTCCGCAAGTAACTAAAGGTATTTCAAATGATCAAATCTGTATTCGCAGCTGCCGCTGCTGCTCCTCTGTTCGCTGGTGCTGCCCTTGCAGGTCCTTATGTGAACGTAGAAGCTAACTCTGGTTTCACTGGCTCGGACTACACTGGCACGAACACCGACCTCCACGTTGGTTACGAAGGTGCTCTGGGTGAGTCTGCTTCGTACTATGTTCAAGCTGGTGCTACCGTCAAGAGCCCCGATGGTGGCGATGTTGACACCGTTCCTTCGGGTAAGGCAGGTCTGGGTGTTGCTCTGAGCGACAGCCTGGGTGCTTATGGTGAAGTTTCCTTCCAAGGTTCTGGTTCTGCCAGCGTTGACCGTGGTTACGGCACCAAAGTGGGTCTGAAGTATTCCTTCTGAACCCCTGAATAAGTTCACTATATAGTGTGAACTGAAGAGACTCCCACTGGGGGTCTCTTTTTATTGGAGAAGATATGAACTTTTTTTATAACTGTACTCCTCCAGGATATAGTGGTGAGCGTGAAATCTTGACAGTAGAACTTCCTGCCAGTATGATGGAGGATGTTCTAGAGTATGCCAGGAACATTGCGTATCAAAATGATACCCACTCTTCCCGTGTCCTCAAGGATATCGTAAACGAATCTGTAAACATTATTAGTCATAAGAACTATGTCCGTAAAAATCGCAAGACTAAAAAGCGGTGAAGATGTCATTGCTGATGTAAAAGAAGTGAGTGCGAAGGATGATCCTAATAAGGTAGCAGTTGCGTTCCAGTTTACTGAACCGTATACTGTTATCCTTGAGGACTCTGAAGAGATGGAAATGGCAATGTGGGGTGAAGGTCTCGTTACTGACGATGAGGCAGAGGTTACCGATGAGGTTTTCCTTGATGAAGAAGGTAACCCAGAACCACAATTGACCGATACTAATGCTGAGGAAGCAAAGCAACCCACTCTGATCCTGTATCCGTGGTGCCCCTTAGCACGCAATCGTGAATTCTATTTGAGAATTGATGAAGTTGTCACTGTGTATGATCCTCATACTCAAGTGATTGATAAGTATACTGAACTCCTGGAGGACAAAAAGCGTGTCAATCAAAGTAGTGCTTCTTAAGAATGGTAACCTCAACGATTATCTGATCGGTAAAGTTGAGGAACTGGATGAAGAACCAGCACTGTTCATTGAGAATGCATATCGCATCATTGATGGTGTATTTGAGAAATATCCCAAATACACCAGTCAACGTGATCTGTTCTTGACATCCGACTCAATCTTTACTATAGTGGATCCGAGCACCGAGATCCTAACCAAGTACGAGACCCTGTGAGTTTTTATACCAACGTCCAATTGATCGGCAATACTATCCTCTACCGAGGATACGAAGGTGGTGAGCGAGTTCAGTATCGTACTGAATTCTCTCCCACCCTTTTTATTACCAGTAACAAGGAAGAGAAGTATAAGACTCTTACTGGTCGCTATGTTAAACCGATCAAGTTTGAGAACGCTCGCGATGCCCGAGAATTCACCGCCAAGTATGACGGTGTAGAGGGTGTTGAAGTTCATGGTTATGATCGCTTCCTTTACCAGTTCATCTCTCAGAACTTCCCTAAGGAGGTGGACTATCATATGGACCAGATGCAGATCATCACGATTGACATTGAGGTTGCATGTGAGAATGGATTTCCCGATGTAGAGTCTGCCTCTGAGGAAATGCTTTGTATCACGATTCGTGATATGAATACTAAGAAGTATATTGTATGGGGTACTCGCGAGTTTGAATGTGAGCATGAGCATTACATTTTCAACACTGAGAATGAAATGCTGTCTCACTTCATCAACTGGTGGGCACAAAATACTCCTGACATCATTACAGGATGGAACTGTAACCTGTACGATATCCCGTACATTTGCCGCCGTGTGAGTCGTGTTCTGGGTGAAAAGTGGATGAAGTCCATGTCCCCCTGGAACAAAGTTGACGAGGAGGAGGTGTACATCCAAGGACGTAAGAACACTTACTTTGATGTCAAAGGAGTTTCTATCCTGGACTACCTGGATTTGTATAAGAAGTTCACTTATACGAACCAGGAATCGTATCGTTTGGACCACATTGCATTTGTAGAACTGGGTCAACGTAAGTTGGACCACAGTGAATATGACAATTTCAAAGACTTCTATACCCGTGACTGGCAGAAGTTCATTGACTACAACATCAAAGACGTGGAACTGGTAGACCGTCTAGAAGATAAGATGCGTTTGCTGGAACTGGCTTTGACTATGGCGTATGACGCCAAGGTCAATTTTGAAGATGTCTACTCGCAGGTGCGTATGTGGGACACCTTGATATATAATTATCTCAAACCAAAGAATCTCGTAGTTCCTCCTAAACAACGTGCAAACAAAGATGAGAAGTATGCTGGTGCGTACGTCAAAGAACCTATCCCTGGTCTTTATGAGTGGGTGGTCAGTTTTGACCTCAACTCCCTATACCCTCACCTCATTATGCAGTACAACATCTCGCCAGAGACGTTGGTGGAAACTAAGCACCCGTCAGCAACCGTAGAACGTCTGCTGAATCAGGAGATTGAGATTACTGGGGACTATGCTGTTTGTGCCAACGGTGCTCAGTATCGTAAGGACATCCATGGTTTTCTGCCAGAGATGATGCAGAAGATCTACGATGAACGCAAACAGTACAAAAAGTTAATGCTCGCTGCTAAAAAAGAATATGAGTCATCTCCGTCCGTGGATGTTCAAAAGCAAATCTCGCGATTTAATAATATACAAATGGCGAGAAAGATACAACTTAATTCCGCCTATGGTGCCATCGGAAACCAATACTTCCGATATTACAATCTGGCAAATGCTGAAGCGATTACCCTCTCGGGTCAAGTCAGCATTCGCTGGATTGAAAACAAAATGAATGGTTACCTTAACAAAATTCTAAAGACTGAAGATGTTGACTACGTTATTGCCTCAGATACTGACAGTATCTATCTTAATCTGGGTCCTTTGGTTGACAGTGTATACGCAGGGCGAGAGAAAAATCATAAAAGCGTGGTCGCGTTCCTTGATAAGGTGTGTTCGTTGGAACTTGAACCGTTTATTGACCGCTCTTATCAAGCCCTGGCAACGTATGTTAATGCGTACGACCAGAAGATGCAGATGAAGCGTGAGACCATCGCTAACAAAGGCATCTGGACTGCTAAGAAGCGATACATTCTCAACGCCTGGGACATTGAGGGTGTCCGATTCAGTGAACCCAAACTGAAGATCATGGGTATTGAAGCAGTGAAGTCATCCACACCTGCTCCCTGCCGTCAAAAGATTAAGGACGGACTCAAGGTGATCATGCAACAGGATGAAGAGTCTGTACAGAAGTTTATCGCTGACTTCCGTGAAGAGTTTAAGTCTCTGCCACCTGAAGATATTGCATTCCCTCGTGGTTGCAACGGTATCTCTAAGTGGTCTAACCCTGTCACTCTGTACAGTAAGGGAACTCCAATTCACGTTCGTGGAGTGATCCTATATAATCACTACATTAAAAAGAACAAACTCACCCACAAGTATCCACTAGTGAAAGATGGTGAGAAGATCAAGTTCATCTACCTTAAGACTCCAAACAAGATTACTGAGAATGTGATCTCCTTCATGGGTCAGTTCCCCAAGGAACTTGGACTTGACAATAGCATTGACTATGACCTACAATTTGAGAAGTCCTTCCTGGATCCTCTGAAGGTCATCCTGGATACTATCGGGTGGAAACCTGAAAAAATCGCAACACTGGAATTTCTATTCGGATGAATTTTTTACAAGACGTAGTTAAGGAGATCGGTAATGAGTATGCCTCTCTGGTCTCTGACGGAGTTGCTGCTGGTGACACAAGTGGTTACATTGACACTGGCAGTTACATCTTTAATGCTCTGGTATCTGGAAGCATCTACGGTGGTGTCCCTGGAAACAAGATTACTGCTATTGCAGGTGAATCCTCTACTGGCAAGACTTTCTTTTGCCTTGGCATTGTTCAGCACTTCCTTCAGTCTAATCCTGACGCAGGTGTAATCTATTTTGAGTCTGAGTCTGCTATCTCTCGTAGCATGATTGAAGACCGTGGCATCCCCTCTGACCGCATGATGATCGTCCCTGTGACGACTGTGCAAGAGTTCCGTACCCAGTCCATTCGTATTCTGGATAAGTACCTGGAACAACCTGAAGACTCTCGCCAACCGTTGATGTTTGTGCTAGACTCTTTGGGTATGCTCTCCACCTCAAAGGAAGTGGAGGATACCGAAGCGGGTAAGGACACTCGTGATATGACTCGTGCCCAAGTGGTCAAGTCTATCTTCCGTGTACTCACCTTGAAACTGGGCAAGGCAAACGTTCCTATGCTGGTTACTAACCACACCTATGATGTTGTGGGATCGTATGTTCCCATGAAGGAAATGGGCGGTGGTAGTGGTCTCAAGTATGCTGCCAGCACTATCATCTATCTTTCTAAGAAGAAGGAAAAGGATGGCACTGAAGTGGTGGGAAACATCATCAAGTGTAAGGCACAAAAGTCTCGTTTGACTAAAGAGAATAGCGAAGTTGAGACCCGTCTCTACTATGATCGCGGACTTGATCGCTATTATGGATTGTTGGAACTCGGTATTAAATACGGAGTATTCCAACGCAATGGCACTCGCATTAAATTTGGGGAGACTAGTGTCTATCCCAAGTCAGTCCTTGCTGATCCTGATAAGTATTTTACTGAAGAAGTGATGCAGGCACTGGATGAGTGTGCAGCAATGGAGTTTAAGTACGGACATGAAGCAACTTAAAGATTACGTTCGCGTTTACGACGACGTTATTGATCCCAAGTTTGCCAAACTACTGATCAACGTTTTTGAGAACAATCCAGATTCTCATCAGAGATATGCGAACGACAAACGTCCTCAATTTACTCAGATGAATCTGACTCAGTTGTACACTCAGGACAAGGGTCAGTATGAGCAAATCCACAACGATCTTCAGAGCATTTTTCTGAAGTACGTTACAGTTTACAGAACTGAAACTAATACAACTTGGCAGTTTCAGGACAAGGTTGCCTTGGAAGAGTTTCGCTTAAAGCGTTACTCTCCTTGGATCAAACGTGACGATCCATGTGCAACCTGTGGTCCCGAAATTCCTGATCAGTTCGCTGAGCATGTAGACGTTCAGGACTACAATTCTGCTCGTAGATACCTTGCATTCTTTCTATATCTGAATGAACCCCAAGGTGGAGAGACAGTTTTTCCTCGCTGGCATCAACACATCAAACCCAAAACAGGTAGACTGTTGATGTTCCCACCGACATGGCAATACCCTCACGAGGGCAGACCATGTAAAGTTAAATCAAAGTACATTCTCGGATCTTACCTGCACTACCTATGAGCACCGAACTCCTTATTATCACTAACCTCATCAGCAATGAGGAGTTCGCTCGCAAGGTCGTCCCCTTCCTTAAAGGGGATTATTTTGTAGAGAAGAATCATCGTGTGATCTTTGAGGAGATTGAATCGTATATAAATAGATACAATAATCTTGCCTCCAAGGAAGTCCTCTTCATTGAGTTAGAGAACCGCACCGATCTCACCGATGAAGAATTTAGCAAGGTAAAAAGCATTGTTGAAAATCTATCCTACGAACAGTCCGATCTGCAGTGGCTCTATGACACCTCCGAAAAATGGTGTCAAGAACGTGCGATTTATCTCGCACTTATGGAGTCTATCAAAATCGCTGATGGGCAAGATCGTGATCGTGACACAGGTGCAATCCCTCACATTCTAACTGAGGCATTGGGCGTCTCTTTTGATGCCCACATTGGTCACGATTACATATCCGACTCAACCGAAAGATATGAATCTTATCACAAAGTTGAAACTAAGATCCCATTTGATCTGGAGTTTTTCAACAAAATTACGAAAGGCGGTCTACCAAACAAAACGCTTAACATTGCCCTTGCTGGAACTGGCGTGGGCAAATCATTGTTTATGTGTCACATGGCCGCTGCAACGCTTCTCCAAGGAAAGAATGTACTGTACATCACATTGGAGATGGCAGAAGAGAAGATCGCAGAGCGCATTGACGCGAATCTTCTTAACGTAAACATTCAAGATATTGTATCTCTGCCTCAACAGATCTTCCATCAGAAGATCAACAACTTGGGTAAGAAGACTCAGGGTAAACTTATAATTAAAGAATACCCTACGGCATCTGCTCATGCAGGTCATTTCCGTGCTCTTATCAACGATCTCGCTCTTAAAAAGTCATTTCACCCTGACATTATTTTCGTTGATTACCTTAATATATGTGCTTCCTCTCGCTATCGCGGAGGTGGCAATATCAATTCATATACGCTTGTTAAGTCTATTGCAGAGGAGCTTAGAGGTTTGGGTGTTGAAGCAAACGTCCCTATCGTATCTGCCACGCAGACCACTCGTTCTGGTTATGGTAGCACTGATGTTGACCTTACTGACACTAGTGAATCCTTTGGCCTCCCTGCTACTGCTGATCTTATGTTTGCCCTTATTAGCACTGAAGAACTTGAGGGCATGAATCAGATTATGGTGAAGCAGTTGAAGAATAGATACAATGACCTGAATGTCAACAAACGTTTCTGCGTAGGTATTGACAGAGCGAAGATGAGGCTGTATGATGTGGAGCAAAGCGCACAAAATAACCTTGTTGACGCTGGTCACGGCAGTGACGAAGAGAAGATTGAACTCGTTAAGAAGTTCAGCAACACAAACCTTTCCAAACTAACTTTCTAATTATGTCTAAAGGATTCGCTGCATCCCCCCAAATCAAAGAGGAGGACATCACCACCGAGATCCCTAAGGTTGATTACGGTAAGTATTGTGAGTTCGTCAATGAGGTTACCTCTGACGCCTCTCGCTATCCAGATTCTTTCCAACAACGTGTTTCCGAACTGGAAGATCAGGGTGCTGACGTTCAACGTCTCCTTACCGCTGCTATGGGTCTGTCTGCTGAGGCAGGTGAGTTTGTGGAGATCGTGAAGAAGATCACGTTCCAAGGCAAACCGTACAATGAAGACAACATTGAGCACATGAAGATTGAGCTCGGTGATTGTATGTGGTATATTGCTCAGGCAATGATGGCACTGGGTACTTCCTTTGATGAAATCACTCTGATGAACGTTAACAAACTTGTGAAGCGTTATCCTGGTGGTTCCTTTGAGGTGACCCGTTCCGAAAACCGTGCTGAGGGTGACCGCTGATGGCACGTCGTTCGTCTAATCGTCCCAAGTTGCGCCAGTCCGAAAAGGTTACTAAAGCAGACGTGATCAACAAATATCCTTCTGCTGAGCAAGATGTCAATGAACAGTGGAAGTCTATTGTCACCGAAATCCTTGACTGGTCTGTTGAAAACAACCGATACGCCTGGCAACTTGAAGGTCTAATTGGCAAGATTGCAAAGCGTTTTCCCTACGTCAAAGAGCAATCTTACCGACGTAAGATCAGTGACATGATCACCTTTAACTTCCGTCAATACAAACCTGACTATTATTTGACTAGTCAGTGGGACAAGTATCGCGATAAACTTCCATACTTGTTCTCTGATAACCCCAAAGAATCTGCTAAGACCAAGTGTTTTCACGATAAGATTCGTGAGCAACTAGGCAAACCTGTTCATAAACAGGAGCATCTTAACAGTGACTTTGAAGGTTTAGATGCCATCTTCAATAACCCAAACACTAGCGGTGGGGAAACTTATGTGTTTGAAAAACTTGAGTGCTCTCGTGAAGAGATGTTGGCAATCTTGAATCAGGGTCTTAAGTTCTCTAGCATTTACGTTAAATGAAATCTATTTTCCTCGCTCTCATGATGGCATTTGCACCTGCTGCTGCACTTGCTGATCATAAAGAGGGACACATTAAAGGATACAACTCCATGGATTCTATGGGGTGTATGATCCTTCGCGAGTGTAAAGATGGTGTAGATGAGGTGTTCTCTTTGTTGGATATCTCATCTAACTACAAGAACATGGAAGAGTTCACACCAGTGGCACTTGAGTTTAATACTATGCTCATGTCACTCAATCAAATTGGTGTGAAAGTATTCCTTGCCGATAGTAAGTATTTCCCACCATTGCACCGTGGTGTATATCATACTGTGAGCAATAATTTTTATCTCAACAAGAGATACATGGATGATCCTGCTACACTCATGATGGTAATGCGTCATGAAGGTTGGCACGCTGCTCAAGACTGCATGGCAGGTACGATTGAGAATAGTATGATTGCCATCATCATGCCTGAGGAGAGAGTACCGATGCTCTGGCGTACCATGGCAGAGCGTACCTACCCTGCCTCAGCGGTCCCCTGGGAGGCAGAAGCATCATGGGCAGGCAGAACTGAAGGTATGACCATGAAAGCACTTCAGTCCTGTGCTGCTGGCACTATGTTCACAGACTATGAACCTACTCCTTTGACTAAAAAGTGGTTAAAAGAAGAAGGGTTTATTAAGTGAATAGTCTTTGGATCCACCTTGTAGCATTCTTCCAAGTTGTCGTAATGAACTGTGTTCAGCCCGTCAACTGGAAGTATTGCTATCGGGTGGATCAGTGGTTGATACCAGACCTTATTGAAGGCTATGAGATCTGGTCTGGTAAAAAACAGATTTATCAAAACGAAAAAGATTATCTGAACAGTTTAGATGACTAGGTATAAACTAGTAGGCATAAATTTTCTATACGAAAGTGTGTAATCCAATACATTTCTATCTAGATAGGTGTAGAATTATGAGGTGATTAAAATGATTTTGAAAACTATTTTGATCATGCATCATCGTATGGAGATGTGTCATGCACAACCTATTGAACCGAAGTCAACTTGACGAATGGCGTCACTTTGAATCAACACTAGATGACCTTGCGATAGAAAACCAAAAAATAAACGACTACTACGAGTGTTTGATTGAATGTGATCTCCAGAACCAGAAACATTGCAAGTCTGTTTGCCGAAGTATACTAATGTAATCCTAAATAGAGGGGCAGAGTCCCCTCTTTTTTAATGGCTACGTCCTACAATCTTAACGATTTCAATGCAATCAAAAAGAAGGCACCTAAGGAGTTAAAACCAACGATTGCTGCAATGCTTAAGGCACTTCCTAGGGGGAAGACTGGCATCTATGCGGATTCACTGTGGAATGGATCTAAGTCTAGACAGTGGGGATTCAAGGTTAATGCAGATGAGATGGACGCCATGGCTCTCAACTTTGGCGAGAAACCTGGACCCAAAGGATTTGTTACAGAGGTAGCAGGATATAAGTTAAAGTTTATCAAGTCTTCTAAGAAGTCTCTCGGTGCATCGGATGCTAAGTCTACCGCAATGCAGGAGAGAGGTTCAGCATGGATCCTGAGAAGAGCACTTAACGATAATAAAAAATATAATAAGTGGCAGGATATCATGGCAGATGAAAAGTATTCTGAATTGGAAGCGATCTATCCTGCCATCAATGATGAATGGATTCAAGGATATTATGCTCAACAGAAAAAAATGTTGGAAGTATATTCCAACTCCAAGTTTGATGAGTTCAACCGTGATGGTGGATTCATGAAGTATATCAGTGATCTAATTAAAGATAAGTTTGGTATTTCTCAGAAGGACAACTGGAACCCTGCGGACATCTGGATGGTTCAGAATGAAGCAGCGGTAATTAAAACCATCAATGAAACTGTAGATGGTAATGGTTCTCAGACTATCCTTGAACTAAATGCAGTTCTTCGGAAGATGTTCAAAGAGGAGAAGGTTGTCGGAGTATCTCTGAAAAAAATTAGTGGTAAGACTGCAAAGTGGCAAAAGTATAACGTAGAAGATTTGGGTCTCACTGACACATATAACTACGATGCAAATCAATTTCAGTGTGATCTTTCTATGAAGAGTGAAACTGATTTCCAATCACTTGCAGTTCGTGTAATTGTTGAAGGTAACAACGCCACATATAACTTCCAAATTCAAGGTAATGATACTAGTAAAGTATCTAACCTAAAGTTTGAACCTACTGAGAAGGGTGCATCATCTGCTCGTATGGGTAAGGCACCAGTTGCTATGGTCGGTATGTTATTGAAGGATGCTAATGTTGATTTTGAAAATGATCATAGAAAGTATCCTAAGACTTCGGCAGAGTTTAATAAAAATCTGGATGAGTATAAAAAAATCTATAACACATTAAAGACTAAGCGTGTAGAACTGGGTGAGCAAAACGTTGATGTTGCTATGGGTAATATAAGCGCAGTGTTTCAGTCAAAACCTCATGCCGCCACTGCTAAACTCATGGGAATGAAGTTTATCCATGCAGTTGTTACTATGGATAAGAAGAAGAGAGACGAGTTCATGACTGACATGGTGTTCATCGCTGCTAAGAAGGGCAAACGCTTTGGTCCATTTGGCAAACTGTACTAAGGGGGTGGTCCTGGTCTGAGGGTGTGCTATAATATGTACATACAGACGAGGACCCCTTGCCCAACAAACACCTGGAGCACCCTGAAGACAACCTTCTCAACGGAGTTGACCCGTACGAGGTCCTAGATTCCCTTGTGAATTTTGATCGTGTGTCTACCAAGTGGGATGGAGCACCTGCTATCGTGTTCGGCATTCATAATGGCAAGTGGTTTGTGGGCACTAAGTCGGTCTTTAATAAAGTCAAGATCAAGATCAATTACTCGCCTTCTGATATCGTTGTTAACCATGAGGGCAACGTTGCTAACATTTTGATGGCGTGTTATTATGCTCTGCCCCGTCCCACTGAAGGCGTTTATCAGGCAGATTTCATTGGTTTTGGTGGAGATGATACATATCGCCCAAACACGATTGAATATATATTCCCCAACAAAATTGACAGTGATGTGATTGTTGCACCTCACACTCAATACAATGAGGTTTCTGCTGATGCAGAAGCATTTCCTATTGAAGATCCATTTCCTTACTCGCCAGAACATAGCACTCGCTTTCTGAATACTGGTGCAACTGTCCGAGTTCCTAAGCGTGCTCGCCTTCTCGTTTCTGCTGCAAAACTTCTTATTCCCTTCTGTAAGTTCCCCAGTGTAAAGACTGGTAAGACTCTTAAGCAACTTATCAACCAGCGTATTCGTCACGGTGAATATCCAAACCGTGAAATGTATGATTGTTTACCTGATAAATATAAACAAGAGGTCAACTACACGACCTTCCGACTCTATAATATTATTCTGAAAGTAAAAGATATCCTTCTCTCTGCTGCTACAGCGGACGAGGACGTAGAATGCTACATTGCAGGCAAACCTTCAACTCATGAAGGTTTTGTTCTCCACGGTAAACATTCTGTGAAATTGGTTAATCGTTTGGAATTCAGTCAGGCAAACTTTAATCTTAATAAAAATTGGACGAATGAAAAAGTTTAGCGACTTCCTTTCCGAAGCAGCAACTTCAAGAGCATCAGACGAAGCAAAAAAGAGAGGACTATCCCACGTTGGGTACGGTTACTACGGTCTTCCCGATGGAACCGTTACGCACCGTTCCGTCAACGGTAAGTTGGTTGAACTTTCACCTGAACAAGTTGCAGCAAAAAATGGAAATCCACCAGAACAGCAGCAAACCGAACCCGCTCCAGAAGGCGAAGGTGAGGGCGTCAAAGGTGAAGTATCTATTACTTTTGGAAGATTCAATCCACCTACTATTGGGCATGAAAAACTCATTCAACGTGTAGCCTCTTCTGCCAAGGGTGGAGAATATAAGATTTTCCCGTCAAGATCTCAGGATCCTAAGAAGAATCCCATTGATCCCGAAACGAAAGTGCATTACATGCGTCAGATGTATCCTGACCATGCTCATGCCATCGTCAACAATGAGGAATATAAGACGATCTTTGACGTGTTAAAGGCGTTATATAATGAAGGATATGGCGTTGTTAATATCGTTGTTGGTGGTGACCGTGTTGCTGAGTTTGATAACCTCGCTAACAAGTACAACGGGAAACTCTACGAATTTGCGGAAATAAATGTAGTTTCTGCAGGCGATAGAGATCCAGACTCTGATGGCGTAGAGGGTATGTCTGCATCTAAGATGCGTAAAGCAGCAGCAGATAATGATTTTGCTACCTTCCGTTCTGGTATTCCTGAGGCAATGTCGGACAAGGAAGTAGAAGAACTGTTCAACGAAGTTCGTAATTCCATGCAGATGGAATCTATTGAGGATTTCGGTGATGCCTCATACGTTCTTCATGAGATTGCTCCCAAGTTTGATGAGCAATCTCTCAGAGAATCTTATTATAACAAAGAGGTCTTTGCTGAAGGCATGTTCATTGAGAATATGAACACTGGTGTCATTGGCAAGATCGTAAAACGTGGTGTCAATTATGTGATCTACATTGATGAACATGACTCTGTTTATAGAGGGTGGTTGAAGGATCTCATTGAACGGAATGACATCAAACGATTTGATTTCACTCCTCAAGGTGAGATCGGTACTTCTGCACTGTCTGCATCTGTTGCTAAGATGACACCTGGACAGTTCCTCCAAAAGATAAATAAAAAAGACAAGGACGCTAAGTAAAATGAATCTCCAAGACTTACCAGATATGTCTGAGGCACTCAGGCAGGTTTATGAGAAAAAGAAACTTGATCCCGTTGGTAAGGAAGACGGGGACATTGACAACGATGGGGACAAGGATTCTTCCGATTCCTATCTGCTGAATCGTCGTAAGACCGTCACCAAAGCGATGGGTAAGAAGACCCACATTTGTGCTAAGATGGTTAAGAAGGAAGGTAAGACCTATGAAACCATTCCTGAACAGCACACCATGCTGGAAGATGGCACCGTCACCCACTACGATATTACTGACGGTAGATACATCTATGAGAACGTCCCTGTAGAAGATCTTGAGATCGTAATTGCTGAAGCGCATGAGCACTTTGACAACTACGAGAAGAATGCCGAAGTCCTAGGAGAAGGTAAGAAGGAACTTCCTAAGAATAAGATGTTCCGTAAAGCGGGAAATCTTTCTCGTGATGCTATCAGCACACCTATTCCTCCTGAAAAGCGTCAAAAAGCACATGAGCGTTCTGGCAAAATTATTAAAGTTTTGAACAGAGCAAACGAAGAGGTTGAAGAAGTTGAAGAGGGTATGGAGGCAGCGCGTGATAACGTCGGTGCATCTACTTGCTGGGATGGATATGAAGCCAAGGGCACTAAGAAGAAGGATGGCAAGGAAGTCCCCAACTGTGTTAAAAAAGAAGATCTGATCGCTCTGTCTGATGAAGAACTGGAACTGATCGGTGAAGAGATTGATGCTCTGACTGATGAGGAACTGGTTGACTTCATGGAAGAGATCATCCTTGAGATGGTTGAAGAGGGTGATGATTTTGAGGAACTGGTTGAGCACATCATTGAAGATGAGTTTGAGTTTGTTCTGGTTGAAGATCTTGAGCAGCGTAAGGTCATTGGACTGAAGCGTAAACTTGCAGGTGCTAAGGCAGATGACCGTAAGGCATCCGCTGCTAAGCAACGTGCTGAGATCAAGGGTCGTAAAGAGAGAATGGGTGCCGCTGCAAAAGCTGCAGGTGGTCGCCTGAAGGATGCTGTTAAGTCTGGTGCTAAGAAGGTCGCTCAAGCTGCTGGCAAGGTAGCAGGTGAGTTCTCCGCCTCTAAGGATAAGCAGAAGGCAAAAGCAATGGCTCGTAAGGACGACGCTCCTAAGAACGACGCTCCTAAGAAGTCATCTGGCGTACAGGCACCTGTCTCTGACAAGGGTCGCGCCGAAAGAGATGCTGGTTCTGAGGCACGTCAACGTCTCATGTCCAAAGATTCCGACAGCGGTTCTACCCGTAAGGCTGTTGGTAGTGCTCTCAAAAAAGTTGGCAGTGTAGTTAAGAAGGGTCTTAAGAAGGTTGTTGGTAAGACTGCTCGTGTAGTATCCAAGGGTAGTGACAAACTTGCCAAGCGCCTTGGTGAAGACTATGATCAGATTGCAGATCTCTGGGAGTCTGGTCTCTTCTCTATTCAAGAGATTGAGAACATTGTAGAACGCTACAAGGGTAAGCATGGTCAGTCCGACAAAGAGTATGCTGACTCTCGCTCTTCTGGTGGCAAGATGGTCTCTGGTGACTCTAAGCAATCTGGTGCTGAATACACCCATGGTCGCAGAGTCAAGGCAGCAAACCCTGGTATGCAACCTGACGTAGGTGGTAAGACCAAGCCTAAGTCTCAGGGTAGAATGGATCGTGGCACTCGTGCCGACCTTGAATACCGTAAGGCAAACCTTAAAAAGAAAGACTGATGCTAAGTTTTAACGATTATCTGGAAGAGAAAAAATCTTTGGTAAAGGTCAACCCTCGTAAGGAAGACCTTTACGAAAAAGATTGCGGTTGTGATGACAAACCCAGTAAGTCGGTCTGTAAGGGCTGCATGGGTTCTGGTCAGAAGGGTGGTGAAGAATGCACTCATTGTGAGGGCAAAGGTTACCACATGGATGAAGGTGCCCCCGAGGGTGTCAGCGAAGCCAAAAAGAAGGATGACTCTTATCTGGAAACAGATTTTAAGAAGCGCCAAAAGAATAATGAAAAGGCTCGCAAAGACATGGAAAAGATGGGCACTTCTATGAAGAACCCGCATTTTGAATCAACTAATCAGGAGGAACACGCCTATGTCAGTACAGAAGAGAGCGCAGAAGAAGTCCAAAAAGGGGACATTTCCGAAGACGCCCTCAACGTACTTAAGGACATCTTAGTAGAGACTGCCTTTGATCTGTATACAGAGGCACGTCGCGGTCCTGCCGCTCCTGGAAAGGAAGACCGTGCCGCTAAGGCAAAGGCATCACTTGCCGCTGTTAAGAAGCGTCAATCTGCATTAGATGCACACGAGAAGAAGACGGGTAAAAAACTTGACATCGGGAAATCTCCCGAAGGAAAGGCACATGCCAAAAACTTCCCTGGTTCCCGTCAAGATAAAAAGGTAAAGGGTAAAAAGGAGACTCCTTCTGAAACACAAAACAGAAGAATCATGAAATCAAACCAGCGCATTGTTAAGCATGGTTATACTTCCAAAGAGAAAAAGGAAGTGCAGTCAATGGCTAAACATGCATCGCGTTACGATTGAGCCTATATATGGTAGTCCCGTTTATTAGAGGCTACCATGGTATCCTTTTTACTTCCATTTGCATATAAAATTGTTGATGCTGCTGTAGCAAAGATTCCTGACGATGCAGAACTCGGTGAAAAACTGATTGATCTCTGTCTTCTCATCATTGGTAAGGCGGTTAAGATGACTAACACCACTGCCGATGACAGACTCTTTGAAAAAGTAAAAGCAGCACTGCAATCCCGCTAATCCTGAGACCTCCTCGGAGGTCTTTTTTTATAAATACTATTACGGATAATTTTCGGAGAGCACAACAATGTCCCTATACGGAAGAGTTGACTCTGCCGCCAACCAGACCGCTGTAGGTCTTACTAGAGGTAATGGCGCAGGGTCTGCAACAGAAACTATTGTATTTGTTGACGAGACTGAGGCAGGTCTTGCAGCGAACAAAGGTCGTGGCATCACCGCCCCTGGCTGGTGGGCATATCGCACCTACACCGATGCAGCAGGTAATACTCGCCACAAGGCAGAGCACCTGATGTTCCTCACCAACCCCGAAGCGAACGCAGACGAGACTCTCTCCGATGATACCATCGCAGCAGATGCTCAGGCACTCATCAGCATCTCTAGCGATGTTGCTGATCAGACTTCCAGCAGCGGTGCTGCAACCTTCGCCGTTACCGCAGCAGTTACTCTCAGTGGCACCGTCACCTTCCAGTGGCAGCGTCGTACTAGCAGCACTGGTCGCTGGACCAACGTCTCTGGTGCAACCAGTGCTTCCCTTGCACTCACTGGTCTGACTGCAGACGAAGATGGTTATCAGTATCGCGTCAAGTTGAATTCTGACAACGGCGCACCTGAACTGATCTCCGCCACTGGCACCCTCACTTTCGGTAGCTAATAGCGTATGAAATTTGGTGAACTGAACGACGATAATTATGTAATGTTCGCCATCAAAAATTATGAGAATCCTCACAGTGTTACTCGTGAGGATTTTGATGAAGACATGAAGCGTTTTAAGTACCTCAAGAGATTATTCAAGAGGTACTTACGCGGTGGACCATTAAGGTCACACCTCATCATCAATCATCTGATCGTCTTATATAATGTTTTTGATGACGCCGCTACACCATTACTCTTTTTCCGATTGGAACGAGAGTATTGGCCTCTATTGCGTGCATTCCTTAGATGGTTAAATAGATATCCAGAACACTGGTTAGATGGTCTGGAGGAAGATCCAGACATTGCCGAGGAACTTAGAAGAATATGATTAACGAATCTCCTACAATGAGTGTTGGTACTGGTGGGTTTAGCGGTTCTGCTGCTGCCACTGGACCCGTTGCGGGTTTTGATCCTGTGCTGGACTTCCGTAAGAAGGCATTCAAAAGAATCAAAGATCAACCCTATGTAAGCGAGTATCGTAAACAGAAGGCAAAGAATAAGAAGCAGGTAAAGGAAAGTTATTCTAGACTGTTTCAATATAAAGTAACGATCCCTGAGGTCGGTGAGACTATCATCTATGCAAGTTCTCCTGCAGAACTGAGACAGAAGATGCGTATGCTTATCAATCCTCGCTACAGGGGCGACATTGATATTGAGAGAGTATTCCCTGGAGAGGCAGCAAAGTTCTACATGGATAAGAGAATGAAGGCAATGAGAAACATTCCTGAGGCTATGGAAGATCCTGCTGCCGAAAATGCTAAGAAGCAGGAACAGCAAAATAAAAAACAACTTGCTCAAAAACAAGTTCAACAAAAGATCGCTGCAGAGAAGAAGAAGATCGCCCTGAAAAAACAGGAGATGCAGCGTGCATTGCAGGTTAAGATTGCTGCCATGAAGCGTGGTGCCTCTGGTGGTATGGGTCCTCAATCTGCTACCGAAGAGTTTTCAGCGACTGGTAATCTTGGAAAGATTAAGCACTGTGCAGAGAATGGGTGCGCTGGCGCTATCAAGTTTCTTAATGGCGAAGAGTTTGAAGTAACTCCCGACGTTGCTAAGAATGTAATGAAAGCGTATAAGTCTCTGGGACAGAGACAGAACCAGGCGAAGTTTAGTAACGCATGTCACGAGAGTCCTGACTCATTCAATCGTGTACTACGTTTCTGTTCTCCTGGAGAATGATGGCATTTGGTCTCGGTAAACTGGCAGTATTAGAATCTAAACTTGACATCTACGAGGATCTATCCAAAGAGATGTTGGACAAGTTGGAACGTGCTGTTGCTACTATATCTGACAACAGTAATAAGATTGCTATTATTTTGGAGAGACATGAAAGTCGTCTCGCTGAGAGTGAGAGGGCAGATCAACTCATTATCAAAATGATTGAAGAGTTGAAACTAGAGATTGCCGACATTGACAAGGGCGTGAAACTAAAGTTTCATGACCAAAATAAAAAGATTGAAGAGAATCAAAGGTGGATCTGGATGGCAGGTGCGGTCCTGACCACTGCAGTAACAATCCTACAGATCCTTCCGAACATCGGAATGACGTTGACACCCACTTCTAAGAATGCTAGAGTGGATGCAACGCCAGGTGTTCATGCATTACATAGAGAGCAAGTACGTCAATCTCCTGTCGGGTAGACTGGATAAATTTACCCGTAAGAAGGAAGGTCTCTGGAACTTCAGATGCCCATACTGCGGAGACTCTAAGAAGTATAAGAACAAGGCACGAGGATTCTTTATCCGTGTGAAGACGGATGTTGTATTTAAGTGTCATAACTGTGGCGTAGGAAGATCATTCTCAAACTTCCTTAAAGATCAGGCGGCAGACCTTCATGACGAGTATGTCATGGAACGATACAAGGAGGGTCTGACTGGACAGGGACGTTATATCAAGACTCCAGATCTTGATTTCAAAACTAAACCCATAAAACGAGTCAAAGTACCTAAGGGTCTGACCAAGTGTTCTGAACTAAATAGTGATCACCCAGCATTGGGTTACCTTCTAGGTCGTGGAATTCCTGAGAAGTTTTTCAATAGACTTTTTTATGTTGAAGAGTTCCAGAAGTGGGTAAACGAACAGCAACCCACATATTCAAATACCAAATATGAACATCCTCGTATCATCATTCCTTTGATTCAGGATGGACAGTGGACAGGATTTCAAGGACGATCCTTGAATCCAAACGACAAAATGCGATACATCACTATCATTTTGGATGATAGTAAACCCAAGATCTACGGTCTAGATTGTACCACCAAAGATAAAGTAACTCACATCACTGAGGGACCTATTGATAGTCTCTTCCTGGACAATGCGGTAGCAATGGTAGGAGCAGACATTGATTGGTCGTTTGCTGATGAGAGAGATGTTGTCTTTGTTTATGATAACGAACCTAGAAACGCTGAGATTATCAAGCGTATGGAAAAGGTTATAGATAGAGGACACAAAATTGTTATCTGGCCAGATTCAATTGTTGAAAAAGACCTAAACGACATGGTTAACTCTGGACACGATGTCCAAAATCTGGTAGAATCTAACACTTATAGTGGTCTCTCGGCAACACTTACACTAAACAATTGGAAGCGAGTATGAGCAACGGTTTCACAGTTAAAAAACGAGATGGATCTGTAGAGAAGATCAATCTTGACAAGGTACATACTATGGTTGAACATGCCTGCCGTGGTCTGGCAGGTGTTTCTGAGTCTCAGGTAGAGATGAATGCCAATCTTCAATTTTTTGATGGCATTGAGACTAAAGATATTCAGGAGATTTTGATTCGTTCTGCCAACGATCTCATCTCACTTGAGAATCCTAACTATCAATTCGTTGCTGCTCGTCTGCTTCTCTTCGGTCTCCGTAAGAGCGTGTACGGCGAGCATCCTGACTCCCGACCAGATCTATATACTCACCTTATCCAAGGCACTCAGAAAGGCATCTACGATCCTATGCTGCAGTCCTACTATTCTGCTGATGAGTGGGGTCAGATGGATCGTTTCATGGATCAGGAACGTGACTATATCTTTACATACGCTGGTCTTCGTCAAGTTGTAGATAAATATCTTGTACAGGATCGTAGCACTGGGGAGGTGTATGAAACCCCTCAGTACATGTACATGCTGATCGCGGCGACCCTGTTTAAGGATTATCAGAAGGACCGCCTTTCCTATGTCAAACGATACTACGACGCAATCAGCAAACACCAAATCAACATTCCCACACCTGTCATGGCAGGAGTGCGAACTCCACTTCGGCAGTTTGCAAGCTGTGTTCTGGTTGATGTTGATGACTCCCTCAATAGTATCTTTACTTCTGATATGGCGATTGGCCGATATGTCGCTCAACGCGCAGGAATCGGTATCAACGCAGGTCGCATCCGTGGCATCAACAGTAAGATCCGAGGCGGAGAGGTTCAACACACAGGTGTGGTCCCCTTCCTCAAAAAGTTTGAGTCAACTGTCAGATGCTGTACACAAAACGGGATCCGAGGTGGGTCAGCTACTGTCCACTTTCCTATCTGGCACCAAGAGATAGAAGATATTATTGTTCTTAAGAACAACAAAGGCACAGAGGACAACCGCGTACGCAAACTTGACTACTCAATCCAGATTTCAAAACTTTTCTACGAACGTTTCATTGCAGATGGAGAGATTAGCCTCTTCTCACCGCATGACACGCCAGGTCTCTATGATGCTTTTGGCACTGATTCTTTTGACGAGTTATATGTACGTTACGAACGAGATGAGTCTGTTCCTCGCAAAACTATCCGCGCTCAAGAACTCTTCCTTGACCTCCTGAAGGAACGTGCAGAGACAGGTCGTCTCTACATCATGAACATTGATCATTGCAACAGTCACTCCTCGTTCAATGACAAGGTGAACATGTCTAATCTCTGCCAAGAGATTACACTTCCCACCGACCCCCTGGACCATATTGATGGTGAGGGTGAGATTGCCCTGTGTATTCTGTCTGCTATTAACATTGGCAAACTGAAGAACCTGGATGATCTTGAGAATCTTTGTGATCTCGCTGTCCGTGGTCTGGAAGAACTGATTGATTATCAGGAGTATCCTGTTGCCGCTGCCGAGAAGAGCACCTTGGCACGTCGCTCCCTGGGTATTGGTTACATCGGTCTGGCACATTACCTGGCACGTCATGGTGAACACTATGATGATCCGACTGCCTGGAAACTAGTTCATGAACTGACTGAAGCATTCCAGTATTATCTTCTCACGGCATCCAATAATCTTGCCATTGAGAAAGGTCCTTGCGAATACTTCAATCGTACCAAGTATTCTCAGGGTATTCTGCCTATTGATACATACAAAAAGGATGTTGATGCCATTGTGGCAAATGAACTGAAGTATGACTGGGATACTCTACGGTTTGCTATTCAAAAAGCAGGTCTCCGACACAGCACACTGTCCGCACAGATGCCTTCTGAGAGCAGTTCCGTTGTGTCAAATGCCACAAACGGAATTGAACCCCCTAGAGACTACCTGTCCATTAAGAAGTCCAAAAAAGGACCTCTTAAGCAGATTGTTCCACAGTATAATAGCCTGAAGAACAACTACACGTTGCTCTGGGAGATGAAGGATAACAGCGGTTACATCAACGTCGTCGCTGTCATGCAAAAATTCTTTGACCAGGCGATCAGTGGTAACTGGTCGTACAATCCAGAGAATTATCCTAACAATGAAGTGCCAGTCTCTGTGATGGCAAAAGATCTTCTCACTACATTCAAACTTGGTTGGAAGACCTCATACTACCAAAATACATACGACAATAAAAAGGATGGTGATGATTCTGTGAAAGATAATGTAGAAGATTTGATTAACGATCTACTCAACACGGAGGAAGAAGACTGTGACAGTTGCAAGGTCTGAGGTTAAAGGAATGACAGTATTTAATAAGAACAAAGTGGACACCAAAAAGCAACCTATGTTTTTTGGTGCCCCTCTGGGGGTTCAGAGATACGACTCTTACAAGTATCCTCTATTTGATAAACTCACTCAGCAGCAACTGGGTTATTTTTGGAGACCTGAAGAAGTCTCTCTACAGAAGGATCGCAGTGATTACCAAACACTTACGCCAGAACAAAAGCACATTTTTACCAGCAATCTTAAGTACCAGATCATGCTGGATTCTGTACAAGGGCGTGGTCCTGGGATGGCTTTTATCCCTTACTGCTCACTCCCTGAACTAGAAGCATGTATGACTGTGTGGGAGTTTATGGAGATGATCCACTCCCGTTCATACACTTACATCATTAAGAACGTCTACTCTGATCCTAGCGAAGTGTTTGACACTATCCTGGATGACGAGAAGGTCATGTCTCGTGCAGCATCTGTCACCGAGTCTTACGATAGTTTCATCCAACATGCTCATGAGTATGACAACGGAACTATGTGGGAACTTGCCAGAGAAGGTCACTATGCTGGTCAGTTTGATCGCCGTGAACTCAAACGTAAACTCTATCGCGCTGTTGCCAATGTCAATATTCTGGAAGGAATTCGTTTCTACGTCTCTTTTGCTTGCAGCTTTGGTTTTGGTGAACTCAAACTCATGGAAGGATCTGCAAAGATCTTATCCCTCATCGCCCGTGATGAGAATCAACACTTGGTAATCACCCAGAACATTTTGAACAAGTGGCGTGATGGTGATGATCCTGAGATGAAGGAGATCGCTAAGGAAGAGGAAAACTTTGTCATTGATATGTTCCGTCGCACCGTTGATGAAGAGAAGATGTGGGCAGACTATCTGTTTAAGAACGGTTCTATGATCGGTTTGAACGAGCGTCTGTTGGGTATGTACGTTGAGTGGATTGCTAACCGTCGTATGAAGGCGATTGGTATCAAACCCATCTATGATATCCCCGCTAAGAACAATCCTCTACCCTGGACTGAGCACTGGTTGAACTCTAAGGGTCAACAGAATGCTCCCCAGGAGACTGAGATTGAATCTTATGTCATCGGTGGTATCAAACAGGACGTTGAGTCCAATACTTTTGCTGGGTTCTCTCTGTGAGTACCTTATTTGTTATCGCATTTGTGGTGCTCCTCTGTGGCACCATGCATGTGACTTGGCCTGGGAGGTATAGATCTTGATTCAAACTTACAATTGTGAATTGTCTGTCGTTAAAGGCATGGCAAAACTCTACCATGATGTTGAAGCAACAGGTAAAGCAATCCGTCCTGGTACGGTAGGTCAAAATAAAGTCCGTGAGGATTATAAAAAATGCATGGACTTGTTCTTTAATGAAATTCCTGATTCTGGAGTTGTCTACACTCCTGCATATAAAGATCTAGATTATCTTGATCATCTATTCACTTGTATCCGACATTATAGTGATAAGTATTTGTTCAATCAACCGCTAGAGTTCTTTAGTTCCCCTAAGTTTCAATACTATAAACCTGGCGAAGCATTTTATGCTGAGCACTTTGATGCACTGGGACCAGAACAGGGGCGAGTGGTTGCATTTATCACCTATCTAAATACAATTACTGATGGTGGTGGAACTTATTTTGTCCACCAGGACTATACTGTAGATGCAGTTCAGGGAAAGACTGTACTATTCCCAGCGGGTTACACCCACCTTCATAAGGGAGTTGTATCTCCCACACAGGAAAAACTAATTATTACAGGTTGGTTTAAGTGGAAATGAAACAGAACAAACCATTAGACGAAGAATTCAAACGTCAGGCAGAGGATAAATTTGATCAATATCTCTCTGAGTTTGATGAAGGACCCCTCATGAACGAAGGACTCATGTATCTCTGGGAGCAGGGTAAGAAAAAACCTGTAACAGATGATACAGAAGAGCAGCTTGATAAATAATACAGACAGTGCTATACTGTCATTACGTTCATCCATTCGCTGTTTGCGAATAGCGAATAGGACGCAAGTAAGTCGCGGAACGGAGCCGTTCATCCTATGTTATCAACGTTAACTGTGCTTTTTATGCATGTCCCTAAGGACATGTATCTCAAGTGCGAAGACTATCACTGGTTGAAGCAGGGTATTCAAGAGACAACTCTTTTTACACCTGCCGAGAAGTTTCAAATCATTACCAAATGGATTGAGCATACCGAACCATCGTGTTTTGATAACGAGGACGCAAACGACTGAAGGAACGGGGCTAATAATCCCTAGTATTTCAGGAGTCAATCAAATGAACACCCTTCAAATGATTCGTCAACAGATCCAAAAGGCATCTGCAATTCATGATGCTCAAATCTCTCACACTGCTTATCGTGGTGTTGAGTATGAGACTTGTGGACACGAACCTAAAGAGACCCACGGTACATTTTGTTATCGCGGACATACTTATAACAAGTGATATTATGTCTTAATATCAAAACAAAGGACCCTTCGGGGTCCTTTTTTGCTATGCTAAATAAGTACAAATGCATAGGAGAGTCATGAAGATTTTTCTGGACTGCTCTGACGCTGAGCAAATTGCTCACCTATATGAGACTGGCTTAATAGATGGGGTGACCACTAACCCTACACTGATGAAAAAAGCTGGACGAGACCCTGTACAAGTCATAAAAGAGATCTCTGAAATCTTCCCTTGGAACGCTTCTATCTCTGCAGAGGTAGTTGGTGATACTGAAGATGAGATGCTAGAAATGGCAGACGAATATCTGGATCTTGGTCCTAACATCACAATCAAAGTTCCATGCACATTTGAAGGGCTTAAAGTATGTAAGGAGTTACATGCTAATGAAGTACCTGTTAACGTAACTCTAGTTTTCACAACAGCACAGGCAATACTTGCTGCCAAAGCAGGTGCAACTTATGTGTCACCTTTTGTTGGTCGTGTTTATGATCAACACTGGAATGGCATTTACCTCATTGAGGAGATTTCAGATGTATTTGCAACACACCAAGTAGAAACCAAAGTTCTAGCAGCATCAATAAGAGAGGCACGTCAAGTATCAGATTGTTTTAGAGTAGGTGCCGACGTTTGTACGCTTCCAGTTCCTGTATTTTATAACCTTTATCGTCATATGCTGACAGATATCGGGTTAGAAACCTTCAACAAGGACTGGGGGAGCATAAAATAATGTCAAGAGGTAGACTTAATAAAATTGACATTGAGTCAAAGGTATACAAACTAAAGACTAGACTTTATCGCAATGAACTAATGAATGATAAGTCTGCTACCTACAAAGATGGTGCCCACCATGCTTTCAATCTTATCCTTGATCTTTTAGATGAGTATCACTCCTGACGATTTAGATCTTCTATATCAAAGAGTACGTCAAAAGAGAATAGATGAGTTATTTGAGGAACCATGCTCTCTCTACGATGACGATGATGATTGGTGGTGGCACTGTCGTTTACGCTACGACTACGATGAGGACCAATGAAATTTTTATTTGCACTACTCGCTACACTTTTTATCGCTGCTCCCGCATGGGCAGTAGATGTCCAGATGGGTGCCAATGGCAACCTAGTTTTTGAACCAGCAGAGGTCTCTATTGCTGCTGGAGAATCAGTTCACTTCATCAATAACATGCTACCACCACACAACGTAGTGGTAGAGGATCATCCAGAACTATCACACGAAGGTCTCGCTATGTTACCAGGCGAGGACTTTGAGGTTGCGTTCCCAGAGGCAGGAGACTATACTTACTGGTGTGCTCCCCATAAGGGCGCTGGTATGATCGGAACCGTTCATGTCTCATAAGTATGAACCTATGCCTGCCTGGGTTGCCTGGGCAGGTGTAGGATTGATGATGTTTACTATCATCATCTTTGTTATCTTCACACTCTCTGTAATGTATTTCGGATGAACCACGCTGACCACTCAACCT
>Ga0181590_10000791_pt1 | contig 26073 bp, 22 predicted proteins | sample 071ome_34_FD_132446 | JGI IMG/M metagenome (GOLD analysis project Ga0181590, IMG submission 132446) | Coastal salt marsh microbial communities from the Groves Creek Marsh, Skidaway Island, Georgia - 071411BT metaG (megahit assembly) | ecosystem: Environmental > Aquatic > Marine > Intertidal...
AATATAAAATATTAATAAGGTATGATATAATTTAAGTTGTGAATAAGATATTAATATATTATAGACCTTTGGTGATAGGATTTATATTGGCTACTCAACTTGTAGAACAAGTTACTCAAATAATAAATTGTGATGCAGGATTATGCTTAGCAAGAAACAAAAATTTAACAATTCAAGTAAATTATGCGGCTGCAATATGGCTCTTATTGAACCTAATTAATCAAGATGATCAAGTACTATTAAATAAATTAAAAGGTAAAATTCATGGTGGACTAACAGTTTATATGGTATTTGTGACTGTTGCATATCATGTATTATTAAGCTCTGGAGATCCTTATTTTTGGACATTTACAAATTTATCTCAACATTATATTGCACCTATTTTATTTTTATTGGATTGGTTCATTTCTAATGACGTTTCATATGATTATTCATTTTTAAAATCATGGTTAATTTATCCATCATTATATTTGATGTTTGCATTAACTAATGGTGTATTAGGATTATCATCAAATACTGGGTCTTCATATATTTATGGATTTTTAAATTTTGAAGAAAATGGACTTGTGCCGGTCATAATCGTGGTTATAGCCGTTTATGTATTATTAATTGTATTAAGTATGCTATCTATATTTTTGAGCAAAAAATTAAATAAAGATAATAATTAAACTATCTTAAATCATTGAAAATTTTACTTACATTAACGTGAGCATCATGCTCTCTCAATGCCATAGGAGTGTTTTGTAATTGTGGTATTTCTTTATCAAAAACAGGTTTAGTTGTATTTTTATAAATTACACCTTTAGGTATTTTGTCACCCCATTGATATGATTTTACCATAGCTTGATTTAGATCAGATGGGTCAAAATCCTTATCTTCAGAGGTATCGTATAATCTTGGTTCATAATAATCCGGTGTGTTAATTTTATTAAATGTGATACAGAATTGAAGTACATCAATTACTGCAAATCCTTCATGTTTCATACCTTCTTCAATCATTTTTTGTAAATGATCATTGTCTGCTGATGAAGATCTTGCGACAAATGTTGCACCAGCTGTTAAAGCTAATTGAGTGGCATTTAATGGCATTTCAATTGTACCATCAGGTGAGGTTGAGGTTTTATAACCAAAATCACTTGTTGGACTTGCTTGACCTGTGGTTAAACCATATGTTTGGTTATTTGGTATTATCAACAACATGTCTGTATTTCTTCTTGCAGCATGTAAAAAGTGGTTACCTCCAATTCCCATCATATCACCATCTCCACCAAATGCAATGACATTTAATCCATGATTCCCTAATTTTACTCCTGTTGCCACGGGTAGAGCTCTTCCATGTATAGTATGTAATCCATAAACACCAACTGAATGCATCATTTTACTTGAACAACCAATACCTGCAACTAATATAGTTTGTGTAGGATCAATTTGTAACTCATAAAGTGCATTTTTTACAGCTTTTAATATTGCAAAATCACCACAACCAGGACACCATTTCGGATGTATTGATGTTTTATATTCACTAGTATCAAATTTTAATTTAATTCCATCTTGATCAATTGACATGAATTATGTTACCTAATGATACTAAAATAATCTAATATTTAATTTCTACAGTTGGTGCTTTAGATTTCACATAAAATGCATAGTAATTCGTTTCAATATTAATTCTATTGTTTATCAAAAAGCTACAAATTAAATAATAATTATAAAATCAAAATATGTAGATGACTAAATTTCCTAAATTGTCTCAAAAATTAATATTGGAAGCAAAAAAAGGATATCATCAATTTATGAGTGAGGATTTAATAAAATTAGATCATGAAAAGAAATTATATAATATTGTTGGTATACAAATAAAAACTAAGGAGCATATCACATTAAATAATTTATTTGAAATCCTTAAATGGAGACAACCTGCATTACCTGGACATTTTAAATTAAATAATGAGAAAAGAGTAAAAGAAATTTCTAAATATGCATACAAAACACAAGATGAGGAAATTAGAGTTGCGGTATTAACTTTAATTAAAGGTGTTGGATTGCCCTCTGCAACTCGAATATTAAGTATATCTAACCCGGAACTATATCCAACATATCATAAAATGGGGTGGTTGGTATTAAAAAAATGGAATTTTTTAGAAGAGGAATATGGATTAAACACTAACAAATGGATACAATACCTTAATTCATGTAGAACAATAATGGAAAAATATTCAATTTCAGGTAGAGAATTAGATCAAATTTTAATTGCTACCTATCTAAAACATAACTTAAATATTAATTTACAAAAATTTGTTCCCTTAGATCAATTCTTGTAAAGTTTTAATTTATATTATTTTTATAATTTGAATTATAAATTTGTAAAAAATTTAATATAATGTGATTATATCGAAAATATTTATGGAATTAGACATATATGATAAAAAAATTTTAGCATTTTTAAGAAAGGACTCTCAAATGACATTAAAAGATATGGAAGATAAAATAAAATTAAAAATTAGTACCATCCATAACAGAATAAAAAAACTAGAACAAAATGGCATAATAAATGGTTATATGGCGGTGATTGACTATAATGCGATTGATTTTCCATTAGTTGCACACATAATGGTTAGTTTTGAAAAATCAGAAAATACTCCAGATCAACTAATTGTAGCAGAAAACATTTCTAAATTTGAAAGAGTTGAAGAAGTTCATATTATAGCAGGAGAATTTGATATTCTACTGAAAGTTAGAGCAAAACACATAGAAGATTTAGGTATCTTTGTCACAAAAGAGCTTAAAGAAGTAAATGGAGTAGGTGGAACTAGAACCTTAGTATCCTTATCTAATGTGAAGCAATACTATAATGAACCCTTTATTACGGACTTAGTGGCTAAATAAATTTATATAACTAACTTACAGTTGGATCATATTCAGTTTAACTTCCCATTACTATAACATTAATAATAGATTAAGTTTTTACATCAAATATAGAGGGATTATAATGAAATATAAATTTTATATTATAGCATTCTTATTAATGGTTCCAGTTATTGGTTTAACTATGCCAGTTCAAGCAGAAGAAGGTGCGGATTTTATCAAAGTAGATAATGTCTACAAAGTCAGAATAGAGTCAGCTCAATGGGAGTTTAAAATCTATGATTTAAATGCAGCTGAAAGAGATGGTATCAATCTCAATCGTGAAATCGATATTAGTAGACAATCACAAGTTGATAGATTAAATTCAGATAAAGCAAAATACGAAGTTAAACATAGTGTAAGTATGCCAGATGCAGTAGCAGACGATCAAATTGAATTTCACTTGTATTCAAGAGACGTACAACATGGGTTCTCTATAAATGAACTTGACCTAGCAGTAGCATTAAACAGACCATCTGCAGGAAGTGAATTTGGTCAACCAACAGTCGCCACAGTTAGTCTTACAGACGAAGCAACCGATGGTACATTATCAGACTCAAATACAGATAGTGGAATAACATTTTCCTCATATTGTCACATATTCTGTGGATTGGGGCATCCTGACATGAAAGTAAAATTTAAACTAGGTGGCGGTTCATTTGAATATGGTCCAATTGTATTTTATGCAGCAATTGCTTTAAACTTAGGAATTTTAGGATTTACTTTGAGAAATATCCTAACAAAAGTAGCAGTTATATCTAAAGAAATTCCAGCTGTAAATTAATAATAAAAAATTACTAAAATATATATTTTAAAATTAAAAAAATTATTGTATAAATGCTATTCCTCTTATATGAAAGAATTTGAGAATAATATGTATACTTATCTGGTTGATAAAAATATGGAAAATAAAAATCATATAGTATCTAAAAATCAAGATGTAAGATTAGTCGAATATGAAGGCGATGAGCATTCATTATTTACATTATTAGTGGGTGGTGCTGCAGGAGATGGAATAATGTCTGCAGGAAAAATATTTGGGAAAATCATTACAAGAAATAATTATTTTATACAATATTATACAGAGTACCCTTCACTAATAAGAGGTGGCCATAATGCAGTATTTGTGCGTGCTTCCAAAGAAGTTGTTAAATCCCAAGTAACTTATATTGATATTTTATTTGCATTAAATTTAGAAACAATTGAATTACACATTAATGAGGTTGTTAATGGGGGATCCGTTGTTTTTGATCCAAGAATTTTAAGGAGAAAAAAAGTTGAAGATTTTAATAGACCTGATATACAATGGAGAAGCATACCGTTACAACAAATGACTATGGATTTAAATGCAGCAAAAGTTATAAGAAACATAATAGGACTTTCCGCTATTGTCAACATGTTAGGATTACCACTTGTAGAATTTCAAGAAATATTAGAAGAAACTTTCAAAAGAAAACCAAAAATTGTAGATTTGAATGTCAAAGCTGCAGAATTAGGATTTAATTATATGAAAGAAAATTATGATCCATTTAAAATTCAATTAGAAGATTTAGATGATGATGGTTTAATGCTAATTACGGGAAATACTGCAACTGCAGCAGGTTTAATTGCTGGAGGGATAGGAGTATACACAGGATATCCAATGAGTCCATCAACAAGTCTATTAGAAACAATGGTGAAATACTCAAAAGAATATGACTATGTTACAATACAAGCTGAGGATGAAATTTCTGCAGTAACTATGTCAATAGGTGCGAATCACACTGGAGCAAGATCTGCGACAGGAACTTCAGGTGGAGGTGTAGCTTTAATGACTGAGGCAATAGGTTTAGCAGCATCTGCGGAAATACCTTTAGTCATAGTGAATGTCCAAAGGCCAGGTCCATCCACAGGTTTACCTACTTGGACTGGCCAAGCGGATTTATTATTCTCTGTAAGATTAGGACAAGATTCTTTCCCAAGAATAATCTTAGCACCTGGTGATGTTGAGGAATGTTATCAATTAGCTATAGAAGCGTTAAATTACGCAGAAGAGTTTCAAGTGCCGGTTTTATATTTATCAGATAAATGGTTAGGTAATTCAGGGTTTACACATAAACCATTTTTAAATAATGGATTAGAAATAAGAAAAGGGAAAACGTACCACCCTAATCAAAATCCAGATATTGAGGATTATAGACGATTTGAACTTACTGAAGATGGTATAAGCTATAGAGCAGTACCTGGGCAACCAAAAGAAATGATTTACAAGACAACTGGTAATGAACATAATCAATATGGACAAGTTGATGATACTGGACCTAATAGAGTGTTACAAATGAATAAAAGAATGCGTAAAATAGAAACTATAAAGTCTAAATTACCAAATCCTAAGATTATAGGATACCAACCAAATGAGGCAGATGTAACAGTTATATCATGGGGATCAAATAAAGGTATCATAATGGATATGATGGATAGATTGCCCAATATAAAAATATCATTTGTTCATGTGACTCATGTATGGCCATTCCCAACCGATTTTATGAAGGATGTCATGAATTCTTCAAAATATACAATTTTGATGGAGCAAAATTATGATGCACAATTCGGACAACTATTAAGGATGGAGACCTTAAAAGATGTGAACAAAACAATATTGAGATATGATGGAAGACCATTTGATCCAATAGAACTAGCAAATACCCTTAGTAATTTACTAATCGAATGATAAATATATAATAGATGCAAATTAGATAGCAGATATTGATAATAAATAATTTATTGGCATTTACAATAGTCACTTTATTTTTCTTTCCCGCTATAAATAAGGTAGTTAGATTAGCTAATAGGGCGTGGAATGAAAGAGAATTTTTAGAGGAAGCTAGGTTGAGGCAAATGTTATACATCGTGCCTGGTTTTACGTTTATAGTGTTTATTTTCTTTTATTATTTGGTTTTAACATTGCTTGGATTGATCGTGATTTAGAGAATTTTATTATATTTAATCTGTAAATTTCAAATAATCGGTATAATATTATTTTTATTATAACATAAGATCAAAATTATACTGATGGTTTCAGAATTAAATGAAGTTTACAATTTATCAAATGATAAAACATATTTAGACTCTGCAATTGTTATAAAAGATACTAAACTATGGTTTGATGAATTAGAAAAAAAATATAATAAATCAATTTCAAAATTTACAGATATACCTAAAATTATTTTGGAAGATATGATTGCAAATAATATTGACTCATTGATTTTGACAAATATATGGGAAATTTCTGAAAAAAAATATTTTTATTCTAATGAATATGTCCAAGATAATGATTACATAGAACCTCCAATTAATAATTTTACAATTTCTAATAAATTTGGAGGAATAAATGACTTTAAAATTTTCTTAACACAAGCTAAAAGTATTAATTTTAATATTGGAATTATCTTTGATTTTACAAATATAGCCATTGACTCCAACATATTACTAAAAAATCTTACTTGGTTTGAAGTTGATGAAATAGAAGATATTCAAATTGAACCAAATTCTTTGTTTTTGGATGTTAATGATGAGTTTGAGATCTATACACAATATAATAAAAATATTGACAACAAATTTTTAATCCATAATAATATAACTAAAAAAAATTATATAGTGAAAAGTTCTTCTAACAAACTTTCGCAACCAATACCTAATACTGCAAAAATTAATATAGAAAATTCAAATATGAAAAAATATATTTATGATTTACTTGTTTATTATTCAGAATTAATTGATATTATATTAATAAAATCGGCATATATTTTAGATGATGAAGAGTTTTTATCAAAAATTAATCAAGATACCTCTAAAAATTCGTTAATATTAATGGATGAAAACAAAGTATACGAAAATTATTTAGAGAACGATTACAATCTTAAATATTTCAATGAAGAATTCCTTAATTTATTGGTTTTAGAAGAAAATGAAAAATTTAGAAATTTATTAAAAAATATACTGGAATTTGATCCAAGAATATTATACCAATTTGTAAATTACACAATTGGAATCGACTTAAGCACTTATGATATGGATTTACAAATTAATGATAAATTATATGGTATCATGATTATCATATTAGGACTTCCAAGTAAGTCCATTATCCATCATGAAAGGTTATCTATGTCAGAAATTGGGAGAACAAAAGTTAATGATAATGTGAAATTCTATAAAGAAAATATTGTAAGGAGATATGAAAAAGATATACAATTCATGATTGATAATCAGAAAATGTTTCTTGATATTCATAATTTTCATTTCTATGATTTTTTTGATGTTTACGGTGAAGTGAACCACAATGTTATTGCATTATCTAACTACGATAATGAAAATAAATCATTGTTAGCATATAATAATCAATTTTCACAAATTTCAGGTTGGATTAAAAGAACAGTAGCATTTTCAAATACTGATAACGATGATATAACGAAATTACAACAAATGGATATATTTGATGCCTTGAATATATCCAATGAGGATGGATATATAATTTTCAAAGATCATATCACTAAATTAGAATATATTCGTTCTAAAGATGATATAAGATCTAATGGGCTTTATATTAAATTAAATGCATACAAATATCATTTGTTTGTTGACATCCAAGAAATAAATAATGATTTAGACATTTGGGAAGAAGTTTCTTTTGCTTTAAATGGAGAGGGAATTCAAAATTTAGAAACGATATATAATGAATTTTTAATACAAAAGAGGCAAGATGATAATAACCTTGGAAATCAAGAAATTATAACAAAAAATAGTTTAATTAAAATTAAACAAATAATTAATGAAAAATTAGAAGAGAATAAAATTTTGCAGGAAGAATTTACATTAATGAATTATTCTAAAGGTAAATTAGATGAATTACTCAAAATTGAACAAGCCTTAGATAATAGAAATCAGCAATTAAAAAATTTAATTTATAAATTATCTAAAAAATGAATTATTGAATTAGAGGTGTTATATTCGTAAAATATTTTATTTGAATATAATATGAATTGGCTTAATGTTATAAATGATTTAATAATTCATTTCTAAGTATAACCATTTAACTTTTTAAAGAGTTAGATTCTGTGTAATTATGAAAGCTAATATTTCAGATATCGATACTAAAGGATCATTAAGTACCATGATTTCTTATTTAGGTGATGCTCAAATATTAGCAGAAGAATTTGTGAAGTACAAACCAGATGTACCATTGGGATTACTTCAAGCTCTTGGAATGAATTCAATATCAGTACCATTACCCACCGAGGATCCTCCTTCTTTAATTATGAATGTAGCAAGTAATATTTTAGAGAACATGGATAATCAACAAAAAAATAATATTTCTTTTGTGGAAGTAGGTACTGAGAGTATATGTGATGGCAGTTTACCATTATCACAATATGCACTTAAATTTATAGATCATGATGACATATTATCGAATGAGTCTAAACATGCATGCGTGGCAGCACTGAATAGTGTGTGGAAAAACACAGGCGACAATGGACTAGTGATTGCAGCAGATATTGCAACTTATGGTGATGATGAAACAACAGCACCATCAGCTGAATTTACAGGGGGTATAGGTGCAGTTGCAATGCATTTATCTGAAAATGGTAAATTATTAGACATATTAAATGTAAGAGGAGCATCATCAGGACTTACCTATGATTTCTACAAGCCATACATGCAAGATCACTATGATTTGACAGCCAAAACATACCCTGTAGTTTTTGGTAGGTATTCTAATTTAGCAAATATTGAGAGAGTAGGTAATGCATATGAAAACTTAAAGAAAAGAGTAAACATTTCCTTGGACACATTTTCCGGTATTGTAATGCATGCACCATACCCAGGTATATCTAAATACAACTTAGCTTATTTAGTATTAATAGATCGAAAAGATTCTTTAGATAAAGATGCGGAAGAAACATATTCTCTAATTCAAAAATTATTAAGTCAAGCACATATCCATTTCAACAATAGAGAAATTAGCGAGGTTGATCAAATTGAGAGTAAAATTAAAAAAATGTTGAAAGAAGTTATGCTTGAAAATGGAGAAACTAAAACATTATCAAGTGATTTTAGAGAAGCTTCTGACAAGACAAATCCAGGATTAGAATTCATTAAACATACAGGTAACATCTACAATGGTTCATCTCCATTATGCCTTATGAGTTTACTTGAAAATCAAAAATTCTCTAAAGATGAGTACATATTATGGGGAGGATATGGATCCGGTAATCAAGCTATATTTATGATTGCTAAAACAACAAATGAAACTAATAATATTGCAAATAATTGGAATACATTATCTCACATTCAAAATAGGAGATTATTAAAAAGTGCGGAATATCAACAAATCAAGGAAGTAGGATATAATTCGGTTGCAAAATTAAAATCTAATAATAATATACAGATTAACAATTTTATTCCTCGAAATTCGTATTATCTGGAAAAGCAAGATGAATTTAATATTAAACAATATAAAAATATGGCAAACTAAAATTTTGGAGAATATCAATGTCAAAATTAGATAAACATTTTACTGCAACTACTTACATAGTCCATGCACATCAACCCATAACATTATTACATTATCATAGAAAATTACGTACTTGGTTACCACCAGGTGGGCATTTAGAAAAAAATGAAACACCATTTGAGGCCGCAATTAGAGAAATACATGAAGAAACAGGAATTCAATATCATGAATTGGAATTTTTTTTAAATGGAGAGAAACCAAGAAAATTAGATGACAAAGCATCAATACTTGAAATGCCTCATTTATTGCTTTCGGAATTAATTGAAGAAAACCACTATCATTTAGATTGGATTTTTTATGCGAAATATATTTCTAACAAAAATATAGGAGAGGAAAATTTTGAAAATGATTTTAGATGGTTTGATTTACGAGAATTAGAAAATGAAAATGATATAATACCAAATGTAAAAGAATTGGCAATAAAAGGAATCAAAGAATTTTATTGAGATCACTAAATTTCACTTTCAAAATAGTCTGTCAATCCTTTATAAATATGAAATAAATGATATGTATGGAGTCATTGAATGATATTGATATTTTGAATAAGGAATTATATAATACTAAATCAGTATTTATAGATGAAGCGAAATTATCTGCAGATTTTATTCCTGAGAATTTACTATTTAGAACAGATCATTTACGTTTTTTGGTTAATCACTTCAGAGGGTTATTTTCACAATCAAATATGAATCGTGGATTGCTACTAACAGGTGCAATTGGTTCAGGAAAAACATCAATTTCGAAAAAATTTGGAGCATGGGCAGTAAATAGTGGATTAAAGAAGAAATTAGAAATTAAATATATACATATTAACTGTCGTGTAAATAAAACGCCATTCATGATATGGTTAGATATTGTAAAAAGTTTGAATTCATATATTCCTAATAGAGGATACTCTGCTAATGAATTAATGAATTTTGTGAGAGAAATTATAGTATCTAAAAAATATAAATTATTGATTACATTAGATGAAATCGATTTTTGTTCATTGGATGACATATCCGACTTATTATATGGATTGACTAGAATAAATGATGGAATAAACAATTTCAATCATTCAATATCACTAATATTAATCTCAAGAAGTAGTGACTACATAAAACATATTGATGCATCTACAAAATCATCATTAACTACTGCAAATTTACATTTAGAACAATATAAAAAAATAGAATTGATAGGAATTATAAAAGATAGAGCAAAAATTGCCTTGAATTACAATGCACTATCAAATGAGGCAATAATATTAGCAGCAGAGATAACGGCTAAAAAAGGTGATGCAAGACAAGCATTAGAATTAATATGGTATGCAGGGAAGTCTGCAGATAATGAACAATCCGATACAATTTTCCCAGAACACATTAGAGAAGCAAAATCAAATATCGATCCTTCACTACTAAGGCAAACAATATCAGACTTAAGTCATTCTAAATTATTACTTTTAGTAGCAATTGCACGAAGTTTGATAAAAACGAAAAAAGCCTATGCAACGACAGGAGAAGTCAAAAATGAATATTTAATGACTTGTGAAGAGTTTGAGAGCATAGCTAGAAAACATACTCAAATGTGGGAATATTTGAAAGAATTTGAAAAATATGGAATTATTTTCTTAAAAATTTCGGGAAAAAAAATAAGAGGAAATACACAATTGATATCTATACAAGATGTGTCTGCTAAAGATTTGGAAAGGGCAGTTTTAAGAAAATTACAAAGTTAACGTTCTTCAAGAGGCTTATAATTACGAAAAGTAGGTCCAGTGTATACTTGTCTTGGACGGTATATTCTAAAATCAGGGTCTTCCTTCAACTCTTTCCATTGAGCAATCCAACCAGGAAGTCTACCTAAAGCAAACATGATAGTAAACATTTCAGGAGGAATACCTAATGCCCTATAAATAATACCAGAATAAAAATCAACATTTGGATATAATTTTCTTTTTACAAAATATTCATCACGTAATGCTACTTCTTCTAATTGTTTTGCGATATCTAATAACTCGTCTTGGATGCCTAATTCTTTTAAAACTGCATCTGCAGACTCTTTCAAGATTTTAGCACGTGGATCAAAATTTTTATACACACGATGACCAAAACCCATTAACCTAAAATTAGAATTTGAGTCTTTTGCAAGTTCAATTACTTTTTGGATATCACCATTGTATTTATCTTTTATATCACTAAGCATTTCTATTACAGCTTGATTTGCACCACCATGAAGTGGCCCCCATAACGCAGATACACCTGCAGCTATAGCGGTATAGATTGAACCTTTAGAAGAACCAACCATACGTACTGTAGAGGCGGAACAATTTTGTTCGTGATCAGCATGCAAAATTAATAATTTGTTAACTGCATCCGAAACTACGTCGTTAATTTCAAATGACTCTGTTGGTTGTGAAAACATCATTTTAATAAAATCATTAACATAATTTAGGGTATTATCAGGGTAAATATATGGAAAACCCAAACTTTTACGATAAGTATATGCGGCTATTGTTTTAAATTTAGCTAATAATCTAAAAATAGATAAATCTACATCCTTTTCTGAATTTTGATAATACGTAGATAACGAAGTAATCATAGAAGATAACATCCCCATGGGATGTCCAGTTGCAGGAAATCCTGAAAATAAATTTTTCATATCTTCATGTATCATATCATGATAATTCAATCTATGTTCAAATGTTTTTAATTGCTCTTTAGTTGGTAATTCACCCCATATTAAGAGATACATTACTTCTGTAAAACTGGCTTTTTGTGCAAGCTCTTCTATAGAGTAACCTCTATATCTAAGGATACCTTCTTCACCATCAATAAAAGTAATAGATGACATTGTACTTCCTGTAGATAAATAACCTGGATCTAATGTGATTAATCCTGTATCTTTTCGTAATTTTCGAATATCTATAGCTAATTCTCCTTCAGAACCTACAATAAAGAGTAATTTATATTCATTTCCTCTAAAATTGAAACTAACAGTTTCATTATTTTCTGTCATTACAAGTATAATATGAATTAAGTAATTAATAAATTAAATTTTGTTGTTCATAAAACAAATCAAATTTTGGTGAAAAACTATACAATATTATATTTGAATATAACAATTAATGAAATTTAAGTTAATCTTGGTTTAAGATATTCATCTGTGGCATATAATGTAACATCTTTTAACAAGTCTTGATCAATGAGAGAAGAAATTAAAGCGTCTACTTTCTCAATAGTAACCCCATATTTTTCGGATAAATGTGAAAATTTAATTAAATCATGTCCTTTGTCAAAATATTCAGGAATATAATCTAAAATTTTTGAAGAGATAACGTCATAATCCCTAATATAACCATCTAATCCAATATTATATCGAAAACTGTTATTCGATAATAAATTTTTACAAAAATTTGCAAAAACTTCTTGATCATGTGAGTCAAGACCACTATTTTTGATAATATTTTGGAATTCAATTTCATCAGTTTCAGTGTATTTTGATATTGATCTGTACCAAATATCCATTAAGAATTTATTTAAATATAATTTACCCTTAACTCTTGTAAATTCATGTTCTTTGACTTCTTTAAAATTTGCATAATCCATTATGGCCAAATATACTCTTTTTTGATTTATTTTCCATTCATCTGCATATTTATCTAAATCTATTTTCCCATATTGCAATTTATTCCAAATATTTTCTAATTTTTCATATCCATTATGCAAAAACCATGATTTTTTCCCAATTAAAACACCTGTCAAGTGGTTTTCTTGAATAAGTTCTTTGGCGACCTCTGAGACTAAATTATAATTTTCATTATCAATAAGGTTAGCTAAATTTACAGCGAAGTCATCAAATGATAAACCTAGAAGTTTTTCTCTTATTAATTCATTTTCGGATTTTGAATTAAATAGCTTTTTGAAGAATTTCATATATGATTACCGTTTTCAATTTTAACTTAATATTGTTTCTATGTAATAATTAATAATAATTTTGATAAATTAATAAGAGATATTTATGAATTATAGAAAATAAAAATTATCATTTGATTCTAAAAAGCTTTAATTAGTCGGCATTAATATTTGTTATATGGATAATGAATGGTTTGTTCTAACAAGTAAAAGAACAATACCTACTGATAATTTGGATAAAATGTTCAGATTAAATCTATTAATATTATTCACAGCATCATTTGTAAATTACTTTCTAATTAGTTATGATACAGGTAGAATACCTGATGATTGGTTAGACGAAAATGTCTTCCCTTTAGGAATATCTGTAATAAGATCAATATTGTTTACAATTTTAGAAATTATATTTTTTATACTATTACCTTATGTATTCAGATTTATCCTTAAACCAAAAGTGATGGGAGAAATAATTATTGACGATAAGTATCAGAATGAAATTAATTTAAATTTGAAAAAGGACATCGCTTTGTTAATGCAGATTAGATCTGCATTTTTAACATTAATTTCGGTCTATACTCTAATTTATAATTATTTCTATCAATATCTTTTCAATAATTTCCAAACACCTTCATTATCTTTAGGTTTTGCAAATTTCTTAACGGCATTTGCGATAATTATATATCTATATCCGAGGTATTTTGAGAAAATTAGTATTGAAGAACAATATATTATGACAAAGAGGCAAAATGTAAACCAACCATATTATTACAAGAAAAGTAAGGCTGAAATTATATTAAGTGGAACTTTTTATCTTGGTTTCATATATTTAATATCATGGATAATAGTATTTGGGGCATTGAGATTAATTCTCTTAGAACCATGGGGGTTAAACGGTTAAATGACAGATGAAAACGAGGTATTGAAAGAGATACTAAATGAATTGAAAAAACTAAACGCTAAAATTAGTAATTTAGAAAATAATTCGCCAGAACTTAATACAGATATCTTGAAAGAAAATAAAAAAGAGTCAGAAAATAAAGATCTCACAAATACTATAATACCATTAAAAACTGAAAATTATAAAAATAAAGAATGTAATAATTGCAATAAACCAATTTTGGGAGGTGAAAAATTTTGTACTGATTGCGGACAACCCGTTGGAACTATAAACATAAATGAGGATGAGGTCGATGAGATTATCGAAAATGATGTCGAAATTAACAAAGAAATTATTCTAAAAGCGTTTTCATTTGACTATAAAAGTATACTTAGGATTTCTCAATCTTCATCATTCACGAAATTTGCGCTACAATTATTCATCTTGGGAGGTATAATAAATTCCTTGTCAATTCAAATAAATGCAAACATATTTTCAATTAATGATGTACCATCAGGATTTTTTGGGTTCTTATTTTTTTATTTCAGCTATACCTTAATTTTATTTTCATTCATATATATGTTAGAATATACCTTAAAAAATATGGAAATATCTGGTTTAAGCTTAGTATCCTCAATGAGGGTATCCGGGTTCTTATCAATTATTTTACTTTTGAGAGCGACATTATCTTTAATTTATAATTTTTATCTATACGGATTAGTAGGTATTCGTGGTTCGGATGGAGAAATGTATTTCTATATTTTCGAAGGGATATCATGGACAATTTCCGGCTTATTACTTGCTGCGTATTTAATATCATATATATCTTTAAGAGCTAAAATAAATAAATTATTTACATTTGTTTTATTGTTAACTACGTTGATTTTTACAAATATTCTTTTTGGATCCATCATTGTAAATATTATTTATGTAATTAGTCAAATTCCATATGTTAATGCAATTTTATCTCTGTTAGTTATTTCTGCACCATTTGGACTTCAATTTTTATATAATAAATAATATTATCAAACCTAGTTATTAATATACTCGAAGTTATAGGTGATAAAATAAGTGGATTGTTAATTATGATTGATAATGTTAAAGGTGAAATTGAATTAGTAGTTGCAGAAGCTAAGAATAGAGACGTAATCAGAGGTAAGATTAGATTAAATAATGAAGCAATGAATGCGATTGGCATTTCCACTGGGGAAATAGTTGAACTTAAAGGCAAAAAAGTCACAGCAGCAGTTGCTTGGCCAGCATATCCTGAGGATTTAAATAAACAAATCATAAGAATGGATGGTGTGATAAGAAAAAATGCAGGAGTTAGCTTATCAGAAAAAGTTATTATCAAAAAAGCTGAAATTAAAGCTGCGAATAAAATAATATTTGCACCGGGGGAAATTAACTTTAACACTGATTTTGGTTTTGTTAGATTCGTAAAAAGGAAATTAAAAGGATATCCATTAACATTACAAGATACAGTAATGATACCAGTATTAGGAAGAGCAAACCCTTTTGTCGTAATTAATTCAGATCCAGAGGGCATTGTATTAATCAATGACGACACTAAAATCGAAATTACTGATAAACCTGCATCTGAAATAAATTCCGCAAACATATCAACAATTAATTATGAAGACATAGGTGGTTTAGAAGAAGTAATTCAAAAAATAAGAGAAATGGTTGAGTTACCCTTGAAACATCCTATATTATTTGAAAAATTAGGAATTGATCCTCCTAAAGGTGTGTTAATTCATGGACCACCAGGTACAGGAAAAACATTAATTGCGAGAGCGGTAGCTAATGAGAGTGATGCTAATTTTGTAACTATTAATGGACCAGAGATTATGTCGAAATATTATGGTGAGTCTGAAAAAAAACTAAGAAACATATTCAAAAAAGCAGAAGAACAATCTCCTACGATAATTTTCCTTGATGAAATTGATGCAATAGCTCCAAGTAGAGAAAGTACATCGGGTGAGGTTGAAAGAAGAGTTGTTGCTCAATTATTATCTCTAATGGACGGTATGACTAATAGGGGACAAGTAATTGTGATAGGAGCGACTAATAGAATAGGTGGAGTAGATCCTGCTTTAAGAAGACCTGGAAGATTTGATAGAGAAATAGAAATTGGAGTCCCAAGTGTAGAAGGAAGAAAGCAAATATTGTTAATACACACTAGAGGAATGCCTTTGGCAGAAGATGTTGATTTGCAATCATATGCGGAGAATACACATGGATTTGTAGGAGCAGACTTACAAGCTTTAACAAGGGAAGGCGCAATGCACACTCTAAGAAGATTTATTCCTGAAATTGATTTAGATAAAGAAGTTATACCACCAGAAATATTGGATGCAATGGAAGTAACAAATGCAGATTTTTTAGAAGCAGTTAAAGAAATTCAACCATCTGCATTAAGAGAAGTAATGGTAGAAATTCCAAATATAAGTTTTAAAGATATAGGTGGTTTAGGAGAGATAATACAAGAGCTCAAAGAGACTGTAGAATGGCCAATTAGAGAACCAGAAGCATTTGTGAGAATGGGAATAACCCCACCTGCAGGAGTATTATTATATGGACCTCCCGGAACTGGAAAAACTATGTTAGCCAAAGCAGTTGCAAATGAAAGTGATGCCAATTTCATATCAATTAAAGGCCCAGAATTATTATCTAAATGGGTGGGTGAGTCTGAAAAAGGTGTAAGAGAGATATTTAGAAAAGCGAGACTAGCATCGCCAACAGTCATATTTTTTGATGAGATTGATTCAATTGCTTCAAAAAGAGGTCTTAGTGGTGACTCATCTGTTACTGAAAGAATGATATCACAACTTCTAACAGAAATTGACGGATTAGAGTCTCTAAACAATGTTATAATCTTAGCTTCAACAAATAGACCAGATATAATTGATCCTGCACTATTGAGACCTGGTAGATTTGATAGATTGGTTTATGTTAAGCCTCCAAACCTCCAAGGAAGAAGAGATATTTTAGATATTTATACTGAAAAAATGCCACTTAATGATGATGTAAATTTAGAAGAATTAGCACGAAATATCGAAGGTTTTGTGGGTTCGGATATTGAAGCATTGTGTAGAGAAGCAGGTTTGATAGCATTAAGAGAAAATATTGATATTGATCAGATAAGTTATCATCACTTTGTAGAAGCCAAAGAAGTTGTACATGCAACTATGACTGCCTCGGCTACAGAATATTATGACCAAATAGAGGCACAAATAAAGAGAGATAATATTAATACCGCAACCATCAATTCTTCTGACTATTCATAATATCTGTGATGAAGTAATATGGATAATAAATTACAAACTTATTATAATCTTTGGAGTTGTATATTAAATGATGACAAACCCAAATTTATTGAATTGGAAAATTTAGATAATGAGATAACTCATTTAGAAAATTTAATTTTGAGTCAAAATTATGATCAATTTTATATTGAATGGAAAGGCAAATATGAATTATTAATTGATTTTGAAAAAGATATTTTAATTTTAAAATATTATATTTATAATGACAATAGAGAGAAAGTTATTCAGATACAATCTTACTGGGAAAACTACATTGATAAATTTGATAGTAATATTGACAATAATTTGAATATTGGGAGATTTTATTATTGGTTAGGACAATTTTATGGAAAATTGAATGAATATGAAATAGCTATCAAATTTTATAAAAAATCATTATTATTTTTTAATAAATTAAATTTTAAAATCGGTAATTATGTTATACAAGGAAAAATTGGAGATATAATGACTAAACAAGGTGATTTGAATAAATCTAAATATCATTTTAGAGAACAAGATAGAATTCAATTAAAATGAACATTATTAAATTATCAGCTCATTTTATCTTTAAGATCTTTCAATAATTGTTTTTCTTCTTTTGATATTTTTTTTGGAACCATTAGATCAATCACATAATAGGAGTCTCCTTTAACAGTATTGCCTCTAACATCTTTGACAAAACCTTCATTTTTTAATTTTAGGTAATCATTAAGATTAGTGCCGGAAGGTATTTTCAATTGACCAGTTCTCTGATTTTCCTTACCACTAATTAATGGTACATCTACAGCACCACCTAATATCATGGTTGGATAATTTACTTTTAATTTCATATATACATCATTTCCACTTCTTTCAAATATAGCATGTTTCTTAAGATGAATTCTAAAAATTAAATCTCCAGGCATACCTCCTGAGTTGGAAGGTCTACCTTTTCCTTGAACCCTGACTGCCTCGTTTTCATTAATTCCACGTGGAATTTTAATCTTGATTTCTTCTCGATTAGGACTTTTTCCTGAACCTTTACATGGTTTACATTTTTTCTCAGGAATTTTTCCAGAACCATTGCAAGTAGAACATGGTTGCCTTGATATTTGAACAAAAAATCCTCTTTGTTCTTGTTTTTCAACAATTCCTGAACCTCTACAATAATTGCAAGTTTTATATGAAGATCCAGGTTCTGAACGAGTCCCATTACAAGTTTTACAAGGTGTATTATATGGCATTTTTATTTTTTTTGATACTCCCTCAAATGCTTCTTCGAATGATAGCTCTAATTCTAATACAACATCTTCTCCTCTTTGAGGTCCTCTTGGTCTTGCTCTTCGACCCCCAAAACCTCCACCAAATAAATCGGATAAGTCAAAATCAAAGATTGAACTGAAGAAATCAAATGGATCTGCACCTCTTGCCCCTGATGCTGCGCCTTCTACACCAGCATGACCAAACTGATCATATCTCCTACGTTGCCGCTCATCAGACAATACTGAATATGCTTCATTTAATTCTTTAAATTTTTCTTCTGCTTCTTCTTTTGGCCCTTTATATTTGTCAGGATGTAAAAGCATAGCCTTTTTTCGATATGCTTTTTTAATTTCTTTATCATTAGCACTTTTAGATACTCCTACAACATCATAGTAGTCTCTTTTATTACTCATGCTTTAAACTCCTTTATTCTTCATCATCAGACACTTCATAGTCCACATCAACAAAATCTGATGAATTTGAGTCTTGATTTTGTTGACCTTGGAAATTTTGTGCAAAATCTGCTGCTGATGAAGGATCAAAGTTCATTCCACCAGGTCCTCCTGGACCTCCTGGACCTCCTTGACCATATATTTTTTGAGCCAAGGAACTAAACGCCTGTTCAAAATCTGATTTTGCAGATTTTATTTGCTCCATATCATCACTTTCTAAAGCTGCTTTTATTGCCTCTTTTTTCTCTGATAACATAGATTTATCATTTTCATCTAATTTGTCGCCTAATTGTTCAATTGTTTGATCAAATTGATAAACCATAGCTTCTGCTTCGTTGCGAGTTTGAATTCTTTCCTTAACTTTTTGATCTTCTTCAGCAAACTTTTCTGCATCTCTAATTTTGTCTTGAATTTCTTGTTCACTTAATGATGTTTGGCTATCTATAGTAATTTTTTGTTCTTGACCTGTTCCTTGATCTTTGGCAGATACCTGAACTATACCATTCGAGTCAATATCAAAAGTGACCTCAATCTTTGGAACACCTCTTGGAGCGGTAGGTATACCTACTAAAGAAAAACGACCTAAACTAATGTTATCTTTTGCTTGAGCCCTTTCTCCTTGTAAAACATGAATTTCTACAGAGGTTTGATTATCTGCTGCAGTAGAAAAAACTTGACTTTGACGGGTTGGAATTGTAGTATTTCGCTCTATCAACGTAGTCATGACACCTCCCAAAGTTTCAATTCCTAATGTTAATGGAGTAACATCTAATAGTAGGACATCATCAATTTCACCTGCAAGAATAGCACCTTGTATAGCGGCACCCATAGAAACAACTAAATCTGGGTCTATTGATTTATCAGGATCTTTGCCTGTAATTTCTTTGACTGCTTTTTGGACAGCCGGAATTCGAGTTGATCCTCCAACCAATAATATTTTGTTTAAATTATTTATACTTATTTCTGCATCTTCAATTGCTCTTCGCATAGGACCAATTGTGGCTTGAACTAAATCTGCAGTCAAATCATCAAATTTAGCACGAGTTAAATCTATGTTTAAGTGTTTAGGACCAGTTTGATCTGCAGTAACATAGGGTATATTGATATTTGCTTTTTGAACAGTTGATAACTCAATTTTTGCTTGCTCTGCTGCATCTTTTAATCTCTGCATTGCAGTTTTGTCTTTTGTTAAATCGACACCTTGTTCTTTCTTAAATTCTGATGCCAACCAATCAACGATTGCATCATCAAAATCTTTTCCTCCAAGTTTATTGTTACCAGAAGTGGCTTGAACTTCCACAATTCCCTCATCAATTTCTAATACAGACACATCAAAGGTTCCACCACCTAAATCAAATACAAGTATTGTCTCTGCATCAGATTTATCTAAACCATATGCGAGAGCTGCTGCAGTTGGTTCTGCAACAATTCTTAATACTTCTAAACCTGCGATTTTACCTGCATCTCTGGTTGCCTTTCTTTGGCTATCTGAGAAATAAGCAGGTACAGTTACAACTGCTTTATTGACTGTTTGACCAAGATATGCTTCTGCATCAGATTTAGCTTTCTGTAAAATAAAAGCACCTATCTCTTGAGGAGTATATTTCTTTCCATGAATTTCATAGGTCTTATCAGTTCCCATTTCTCTTTTAGACTCTGCAACCGTGTTTGTAGCATCAGATACAATTTGTCTTTTTGCAATAACTCCAACTGATCTAGTTCCATCAGATGCAAAATTCACTACACTAGGAATTAAATTTCCACCTTCTGCGGTAGGAATTACTTTTGGTTCTCCTTGTTCTAAGATAGAAACCACGGAATTTGTGGTTCCTAAGTCAATACCTATTACAGGTTCTTTTTTAGTTTTTACTTTATCTTCGGACATATTTATTCCTCTTTTTTATCCTTATTTTCGCCATTAGAAGGAGCGTCGCTAGGATTAGCTTCCTTTTGATCTTGATTTGGAGATTTAGAAATCATAACTTTTGCTGCTCTAAGAATTCGTTCTCCTTTTTTAAATCCTTGAGAGATTACTCCCAATACTGTATTTGGTTTTACATTATCCAATTCTTGGGATACAACAGCTTCCATCATATTTGGATCATATAGTGTTGTTCCTTCTTTAATCTTGATAATTTCAACTCCTTCTTGATTAAAAATTCCTTCTAGTCTTTGTTCTACCAAATTTATTCCTTCAAGATGATTTTGAGGTATTTCATCATTAGCATTGTCTATAACCCTTTTTAGATCATCTTTTACATTTAATAATTTGTTTAATACTCTCACAGAAGCTAATTCTGCAAATTCATCTCTTTGTTTTTGTAATCGTTTTCTATAATTGATTGATTCGGCCCGTTCTCGTTTCAAATTTTCTAAAGCAATTGATTCTGCATTTTCTAATTCATTAAGTCTTTTTTCAGAAATTTCTATCATCACTACTTCTTCTTCTTGGATATTTTCTTTTAATTCAGAATTTTCCGACTCAATTTTAGTATCTTCAGATTTTTTTTGTTTCTTAGTTTTTTTTACGATAACCAAACATCTCCTTTGAAACTATTAATTCATTTTGAATTATTTTATTTAAAAATACTGTGTTACCGTCAGTATTATACTTCATGTTCAGTACTAATAAATTGAAAAATAAATAAAAATATTATTCTGTATTAGAACGGTCTATGTTAATATTATGAAGTGCATGGAAAGGACCGATTATACCAAAATAATAAACATAGTAGATCCATATATCTCCAATTAAACCAAATAATGAATTTGGTGCAAAATTAGTTAAAAGCATTAATGAAATGGTAAATATAAAATAAAAATATTGAAACTTAGATCTTAATGTTCTGAACCCGGAATAAGGAAAAGAGGAGATCATTAGTAAAGAAATAAATATGGTTGAAAAACCAAAAATAGGAACAATCAATTCATCTTGTAAAAGCCAACCAACTATAAAATATGCAGAAACTGGTGAAGGCATTCCTTCAAAATAACCTGATGTAGGAGCCATTACATATCGAGATAATCTAAAACTAGCTGTAAAAAAATATATTAAACCACAAATAATACCAATGATCTCATTTGTATCAATTAAGAGATGCCAAATGATTAATGCAGGGGCGGTTGCAAAAGTAATTTGATCTGCAGCAGTATCTAATTTGGAACCAAACCTGTTAGACGTGTTTGATCTTCGTGCTAATTTTCCATCAAGAGCATCAAATCCAGCACCTAAAGAAATCAATCTTGCAGTTGTAATGGGATCTAATGGATTGAAGAATAATATTGCGATACATATAATAGTACCCGCAGATATATTTGCGATGGTTGCCAAAATTGCCAAAATTGCATATAAATCTATTTTATAATTACCAAATGTCAATATCGTATTTCCAATTTTATCCATTCTACCAATCATAAAAATTACCTTTCTATTGATGCTAAAGGAGTAATCCCAGCATATACTTTATCGCCAAGTTCGCACTCAATATTCAAATTAGTTTTTGAACCATCGTTAGATGAAATTAATAGATTTGTTTGAGATCCAAAACGAATTATCCCAATTTTATCACCTTGACTAACTTGTTGATCATGCTCGACCCAACATTCTAATCGTCTTGCAAAAAAACCAGTTATTTGTAAAATCTTAGAGATATAATTTTTATTTTTAATGACTATCAAATTTTGTTCATTTTTTTGCTCAGCATCACCAAAATATACGTTTGAGTGCTTTCCAGGCTTATATTCAATATGCTTGACAACCCCATCAGTAGGAGATCGATTTAAATGAACATTAAAAGGAGACATCCTTATAGAAATTTTGATTTCTTCATTTTCATTTGCAATAAATACGACTGTTCCATCAGCGGGTGCATATATAATATCTTCATTCTTATCAATTGCACGTACAGGATCCCTAAAAAACCATAAAAAGTAAATAGTAATAATTAAAAATAAAATATTGAGAATAAATGCTTCTAAGAAAAATGCAACTAAAGATATGAAAAATGGAACTAGTACAAATTTCGCACTACCTTGAGCAATCACATATTCGTGGTACACTTTCACTTATTGTATGTTTGGATTAATTTGTAGTCTCAAATAAATTACCCCAATTATCTTATTCATAAATATTTGTCATACCCATTCCATTGGACAAGTGCTCTGTGTTTAATACAGAGTTATAAACATCATAACAGTCACACTCCAAACCTATTAAATTATCTAAGTCTTGTGTAGACGAAAATTCCTTGAGTTGCTGTTTTACTTCTTTATCGCAGATACCACAATTTCTTGGACCTCTTTCAGATCCTGCAGCAACCGGATCACATATTACGATAGTGTCTGATTGAACTAATTTTTTAATTGATACTGTTGTATAATACACAGACCATAGCCAAGGTGAACGATATGTTTTTTGCTTAAACAATTGTTCCATTAGAGTTTTTTTACCGATATAACACGGATTAATTGAAATATAATCTACTTTCAAATCATACATGTGTTTGGCAGTCCTTAATGCATCATCAATTGATGATAGTTCTGACATGAAGATAGATTTTAACAAGATATAGCCTTTAGTTCGAATACCATATGACTTCAGAATATTTACTGCTCTTTTAAATTGAAGATATTTGTGTCCTTTGTTTACACTTCTACGATTAATTTCATCATCAGTAGTTTCTTGACCTATAGCAACAATTAATTTTTTAGCAGGCACTACTTTTAAGATATCATCCAAGTTTTTTGAATTTACAAATTCACAACGAGTTTCGATAGTAATTTCATCAACTATATCTACAAATTTTCTCAATATGTTTTTACGGACATCTTCATTTAATTCCCATCGGTCTAAAAATGAACCTGAAGTATAAAATTTTACACCTCTAAATTCTTCAACCCCACCTTTTTTGTTAAAAATTTCTAATGTCCTTTCAGGTAATGAGTCTATAATTTGACTACTAGGATTTAAAGGATTATCCATTGGCAACGTACACATGCTGCACCCCCCATGTTTAGCCATCGCATACTTGCAGCCTTTTGTAGGTAATACAAATGTCAATGATTTTCCGGGAACAATAGTACCTTTTGAATTTTTAAATGGGGAATTATCGACCCAATTTATGATATGATCATGACTTTCACTTCTTAATTTATTAGACTCAATTCTTAGTTTCAACAATTCTGTTGTGAAAATTCTATCATTGATTATTTCCATATGGTATTTACCTTAATTATATATTAATTTTAAAATATATAATTGGTACCGATTGGTACTTATGTTATTAATAAGTATATGATCATAAAATTATTTTATTTTATTTTTAATCGAAGCAACTATGCCAGAAGAGATTTGTTTCATAGAAATACCACTAATTTTGGAGAAACCATTACCTAATACTTTAGATTTATCTTTATTAAAAAATATAACCTCATCCCCTGGAGATATTTCTGTTGATGCATCATGAACACCAATCCCAAATAAATTACTTCCCTTCAATTCATCCGTATTTACTAATATCCAGTTTTTTGTTTTTGCATAAATTTCATTTATAGCCAACTTATGTAAAGTTACTTTACCATTTAAACTGTCCCATGTAACATAATTTTGTTTAGAAAGTTGTAAAGAAACAGGCCTAGGTGGTCTACCTATTATTCTTAAATTAGCCTCTTTTGATAATAAATCTAATGAGACATCATGAGTATACTCAACCAAAGAATTGATAGTTTTTACTCTTCTAATGATTTTTTTATTTGAATACCTAATATTAGGCTCATGATCTGATAAATATTCTTCAATTCTTTTTGAAAGCTTATTTAGTGCATCTTGGGTTCTCGGTGCATCATCACACCAATTTATCTCAATGTCTACTAATTTTGAGGCATAGTTAATCATTAAACTATAATCTTTAGAAACATGTGCGATGACTTTAATCTTCGATGCAGTTTTTTTTATCAAATTCGACAATAATGATCCAGTTTTTTTAATTTCTTCACTACTCCAATTTCCTGTGACTGGAATATCATAATTCATTGCAGGATATATAGTCTCTAAGTTTTGTGGAACCACCCCTAATGGAGAAGTTAAAGACCATACAGATACTAATTGTCGTTTATACCGTGATCCATTTTTGATAGCTTTTTCAAAATCTTGATGAGATCTTGAAAATTGATAAGGTTTCTTTGCTGAACAAGGAAGCAGTATAATCAATTTTGTTTCCTCTTCTTCATTATATCTTTCTATCAATCGTTTTTGATAATGCAATACATCTGGATGATATAAACTTTCATCACCTATGAATTTTAATATATTATTTTTATTGGTTGGAAATTTAGCAATATTTATCTCTATGAGTTTTTTATCAAAGATTAATTTCACATAGGTGGCTAATTTAGGAGAAACATGCATATCTTTAAACATCTTACTCCATAGGTTATTACTTGAAAGAGCATAATTCAATTTTTTAAAATCCTCATATACTTCATTTAAATTATAAGCAACTAATTCGGATATTGAATTTTCTTTGATTTTTGTAATCATACCATCATAGAGAATTTTATTATTTGCGGCCAATCTATAAGCAAAAGAGTCATCTACGATACTAACACCTAAACCAATTAAAACTGTCTGATAACCAACCCCACCCGAACCAGGAACATAAATCGCTATATTTGGAGGAATAAAGTTTATCACTGGGATGATGCGCTCTAAAAATGCTCGGGGAGATATAGCATCCATATAACTTGATCTTAAAACAATAATAGACGGATTAAATTCTATTAACTTAGTTAAATAATCGAAATTAGAATTTAACGGATCATATATTAAACCAAACGCATTTGGTAAATC
>Ga0181590_10000797_pt1 | contig 26021 bp, 24 predicted proteins | sample 071ome_34_FD_132446 | JGI IMG/M metagenome (GOLD analysis project Ga0181590, IMG submission 132446) | Coastal salt marsh microbial communities from the Groves Creek Marsh, Skidaway Island, Georgia - 071411BT metaG (megahit assembly) | ecosystem: Environmental > Aquatic > Marine > Intertidal...
GCAAAACCAAGAGTACGAATTAAATTTGATGACACTGCGGCAGCGGATATGAAAAAGTTTATAACTACTGTTCGAAAAAAATACAAAGTACAAGACATATCAATTCAGCGTATAAACAATTCAAATGTCACAGGACAAAATAACAATATAACAATTGGAAATGTTCGAGATGTTGAATATCAAAACAAATTGATTACTGATTTTATTGAAACAAATTATCCACAATCAACACAAGAAGAAACGGATGCGGTACGTCACATTAATCGAACTATTAATTCTAAATTACCAAAACTAGATTCAGTTCGTCATGTAACGTGGACGCCGATTTCTTTTGAATTTGATAACATGTTTTCATATGGCAAAGACAATAAAATTGACTTTACTAAAATAACTGATGTAACCGGCTTATTTGCTCCAAATACATCTGGTAAATCTTCTTTGTTAGATGCAATAACATATACAATATTTGATAAGTGTAGCAAAACAGGTAAAGCAAAAGAAGTGTTAAATAATAAAAGCACTACTTTTAAAGGAGTATTCAAGTTTCAAATAAATGATGTTATATATACAATTGAACGAGAAGGAGTGACACTTAAATCAGGTCACGTAAAAGTTAATGTTAATTTTTATACAAATGCTGAAAATTTAAATGGTGAAGAACGAAGTGAAACAAATAAAAATATCAGAAAGTATTTAGGTACATATGATGACTTTATTTTAACTGCATTTTCATTGCAAGCAGATAGCAATAATTTTATTGACAAGTCTCAGCGAGAAAGAAAAGATTTATTATCGCAGTTTTTAGATATCACGGTATTTGAACAATTATATCAATTAGCGGCTGAAGATATCAAAGAAACATCTGGTAAACTCAAAGAATATAAAAAAACAGATTTTGCACAAATTATAACAGCTGCAGATCAAATAATTTCGGATAATAAAGATTTTATTGTAGAATGTGAATCTTCTGAATCATTACTAAATACAACACGAAATGATTATCATAATGAAATTTTAAGTTTAATTGAAACTAAACTTCCGACAACGTATGATGGCGTGGATATATCTATTCTCAAAGAACAGGAAGAAACATTAGTAGAATCAATTGAAACATTACAAACTGAATCAGATACTAAAGAAGAATGGATTGATCAGTTTAAGCAAACTATTAAAACAAATAAACAAAAATTAAAAACATATGATATTAAGTTATTAACTGAAAAAACAACTGAGTTAGAACAATTGCAACAAGATAAAGCTAAGTTGCAAAAACTAATAAATCAGGCAACTAGGGATAAAAATGAAAAACAACAAAAAATTAATCACTTATCCACACACGAATATGATCCTTCATGCAAATACTGTGTCTCTAACATATTCGTTCAAGATGCATTACAAGCACAAAATACAATTGATCAAGATATCAACTTATTAAAAACTCTTAAAGAACAACGAGAACAATTGGATATTAACATTGAAAATTGCGGAATACATGTTAACAGTTTACTAGAATATACTGAATTAAAATCTAAAATTGAAGACTTCGATCAGCCTAAATTAGAGCGAGAAGAATTACAACTTCAAATTATAGAAAGCGATTTACAAACAAAAGAATCAGAATTAGAAACAAATCAAGAACGACAAGAACAGTTTTATAAAAATGAAACTGCGATTGAAACAAATAAGTCAATTGATATTAATATAAATACAATTAAAAGTAATATTGAAACTATTAACGGACAGTTAAAAATAATATCTGATCAAATTAAATCTAAACATGGAGAAATTGAAGTTGCTAAAACTAAAAAGAAAAATGCATTAGAACAATTAGAAGCATATCGTAAATTAGAAACTGAATATAAAGCATATGAATATTATTTACAATCAGTTAAAAGAAACGGAGTTCCATATGATTTAGTTGCACAAGCACTTCCTAAAATTGAAACAGAAATTAACAATGTACTCAATCAAATAGTAGACTTTAATATTGTGTTGCATTCAGACGGTAAAAATATTAACGGTTATATTATTTATGACGAAGATAATATGTGGCCGTTAGAATTAACAAGCGGAATGGAACGTTTTGTTTCATCACTTGCTATTCGAATAGGCCTAATAAATGTATCAGCGTTACCACGTCCTAATTTTATTGCAATCGATGAAGGATGGGGAAGTTTAGATGCTGAACATATTTCTTCGGTTGTGAATCTGTTTGAATATTTAAGAACTAAATTTGATTTTTCTATTATTATTTCACACGTTGACTCTATGCGGGATATGGTTGATAATTTATTAGAAGTTAACAAGATAAATAATTTCAGCCAGATTATTCATGTATAATATTTATATAAAAGTGATATTATACACATGGAACGTAAAAAAGCAGTTTATCGAGGACTTATAAATACTCCGGTTTATATTGAAGACACGTCGGCAACATCTCCAGAATATTTTCAAATATCTGAATTTCCGGGACGATTAACTGCAGGTAAAAATTTAATTAAACTTCGAGGAAATCAATTAAATTTAGAGCCAGGAACTTCAGTTAATATTGAAGTTTTGGATTATAATAAAAATCCAATATACAATCAAGTTATTGATTATCTGGATGAAGATAAATCACGTGTTATTGCAATTTATGTTTACGAAGAAACATCTCCTGGAGATGCTACTATTACAATAACCGGAGTTGCAAAAAATGTTCCTACAGAATGGCAACGCAAAACTAACATAAAATGGACTAGAACAATTGCAGTAAACCCTACTGTAGTTAATACATCAGAAATTATATTTGAATCTGATCCAACTATTACAGTAACAGAACAAGTAGCTGTACAATTAGATCGTGTATATGATACTACACAATTTCCGCAACTAGTTGGATCTGGAACTAAAAAAGTTAAACTGTTAACTAACAATAAACAGCCAGTTGCTTTATTAACAGATACTAAATTTTCACAAGATATGGTTGGAGGAACATTAACGGTTAGTACTCCGATTAATCCGCAGCCTACTGCATTATATACTCCAGGTAATACAAGTTATACTACTACAATAAAAAAAGTATTGTCAGAAACATCTGCGTTATTAGATGATCAATTTATAGTATATAGCAGTCAAAGTTTAACACCGCACATATATACTACATTTGATGATAGTAATTTTACAATAGACTATGAAGCTACTCCAACATATGTAGTTACCGAAAATTCAGAATCAGTTGCTATATTAGAAATAAAAGATTTAGAACCAGCTACCGGAGATATCAGTCGAATAAAAGTTTATACGTCTGGTAAAGGTACAGTTGGCACCTGGGAACTTGCAAATGATATAGAGTTAGACGAAACAGAAATATTTGTTCAAGGAACAAGTTCGGTATTTCCTGATATATCAATTGGTTCATTTGTTACTCAAAGTGTTATTGATAGTTATTGGGAACCGCATACATATGTAGGCAAAACAGAAACCACTGCTCCTACATTAACATGGGATACTGCATCATTAAGCAATGCAATGGATATCATACAAGTAGTAGATATTACCGCAAAAAATGCAGTTAATATAGTTCAAGTAACTAGTTCATTTGCCGGAAATTTTGTAAAAGATTCTCAATACAAAGTTACTATAGATGCATTAGCAACAAGATCAGCTACTAGCTCAAATAGAAATCCGCATTTATTATTATACATGTCCGGGTCTGCATTTAATTATGACACTACAGATTATTATAATCAAGAATTACCAGTTAATTTAGGTAAACGAATTGGACGTTTAGAAATTAATTCATCTAACCAACGAATTGATGACTATGTATTTAATTTTACAGCAGATAAAACTGGAACTGCAGTATTAATATTTGTTATTGATGCCGGAGAATGGTTATTGTCTGATATTAGAACCACAACTGACAACGATCCTGGTTATACTCCAAATTATACACGAATACGAACTGAAATTCCTACTAAACATAAATCTGCAAATCAACTTGCATTTAAAATTGAATATTACAATCAAGCAGGTGTTAGAAGCAAAACTATCAATAATTTATACAATAAAAATTGGCAAGGTGGAAATCGTTATATCGATGGAGATTTTTCAATGCTCACAGGTTCATTGTATGTTGCTGATTCATTGAATAGTGGAGTTGCAATCAGTGGATTAGCTAATACCGGATTTGTTAGATCATTAGGATATGATGGATTCGAAACAGGGAATCCTGGATTTTTGCTTTGGAGCGGATCTGCATTACCCGGACAAAATACTAAAGGCGGTGTTCCATATAGTGGAGTAGGATTAGAATTATATTTAGATACTAGTAGCTATTTTCGATATTCAACCGCAGATGATGAATTGTATGTTGCAACTAAAAATTTCTTTTTAGGAGATCCCGATTCAATATACATAAGTGGATCTGGAGGAAATTTAGAAATTTCTTCAAGCGGATTCTTTTTAAACTCAGCTGGAGATGTAACAGCATCGAGTTTTGTTTCACTCGGCCCGAATGGAGATACATTATTCGATTCAAATAATCAATATGCAGATGGATTGAATGTTGGACGTGTTGTATATTTTGATCAAACAGAATATACATTTGATTTAGCTAATTTGCCTGGAGATGGAATTACACCTACATTTATAACAGGATCTGTTATTTCAGGACCATCATTTCATGCATTTATATTACCTGGAGAAACTAGAATGCAAATGTCATGTACTTTTGAACTTGATCGTACAGATAATATAGGTTTGGCTAACAAAACTTTTCGATTATATGCAACTGTAATGAATGCTGTTACAGGTAGTAATACAGGTTTAACATCATATGGTATTTTCAATAGTGGGTCGACATTTAATCTTCCTGTTAACTTAACAGATTCAGTTCCAGACAATTCACAACGATCTGGAGCAACTACTGGATTATATGGCAGTGTTTCTGATCTAACATTAACAAATCGTCAAGGATTTTATGTACTAGTACATACATCTGTAGCATACTCTGGCGCAACAGCTGCATTAACAGGAACATTAAAATTAAAAAACTTTGTTTTCCGAACTAGTAGAACTATTGGCGGATCAATTGACAACTCAGCTGTATCTAACGATCCAATTTCATAATTTATTAAACTTATAAATTTGCAATACTATATTTATTAATAAATGGATACCAATGGATAATGTAACAGTATTATTTCCTGGAGGATTTAAGCCGATAACCGGAGCTCATATGCAACTAGCACAACGCTATGCAGAGTCACCGCAAGTTAAGCGAGTAATTATGTTAATCGGCCCAAAGGAGCGAGATGGAGTAACAAGAGATAAAAGCGCTCAAATTTTTAACCTATTAAATCAAAATCCTAAAATAGAATTACAACCAACTGACTTTAACAGTCCTATCATGGCAGCATATGAATTCTTGTTTGAATTGCCACAAGATATGCAAGGAACGTATGCATTAGCTGCATCAAACAAAGACAATGATTATGTTCGCGTAAAAGATTTTGTTGGTAATGTAGAAAAATATAAATTAACAGGAGATCGCAAAGGACGAAAAATTGCACCGGGAATTCAGCCAATAGAATTAATGGTTGATATTGATCCTATAACATTAGCTAATGGAAATCCTATATCTGCAAGTGGTGTTAGGGCATCACTTGAAAGCTATGAAATATTCAAACAATTTTATCCGCAATATCCTGAAGAAATCGTAAAAAATATATATCAGGTATTAACTGGTACAAATGAATCGGTATTTAGCAAAGAATGGTGGGCATCACAATTATCGGAAGATGTAACTGAAGTTACCGAAGGATATATGGATCCTAAGACTGCAAAAAAACATAAAGCTAAAATTGCTAAATTGAGAAGATTTCTAGATTCAAATACAGGTCGAGAATTTGTATATGATTTCGGAGATCATGAAAAAACAATTCTAGGAGTTAAACTGCGAGAAAGCTTAACGGAACAAACTGAATATAAAGAACATATGTTCCATGAGCATAATCCACTAATCGATAGAATTGCAGCTGCATTTGGCGAAGATGTTGAAACGGATATGGGAGCAAACGGTCGATTAGGGCATGGAGCTTTTGGTACTGCATATGCCCTTAAGGGTGGAAAGGTATTAAAAATTACAGCATTAACAAACGAAGCTAATACAGTAGAACGTTTACGTAAAAGAGCAGCACATCCTCATATTGTAGGATATTATGATGTTCGTAAATTGGGAGATTCTAAATTTTACGCAATTATATTAGACTACGTTAATACATTATCTCTAGATGAAAAGCAATGGTATTTCAAGTTAGATCGTTTAGGATTTAAAGAACCGACACGACCTACATCATATATTATAGATCAATTAAAACTAGATGGAGCGTTAGATGAAAATGGTGAAGCAACTAATTCATTTGGCGCATTTGCTTTAATGTTATTAAAACAGCGAGATTCATTTCTAAAAGCTATTAAAAAACACTCATTATATTCTAACGAAGCGCACGGTAGTAATGTTGGATTCGACGCATATGGTCGTTTAACGCATTTTGATCCAATGACTCCATATATAAATACAAAACCATGGACGAGTGGATATAACGATCATCGTTCCAATATAAAGCCAATTAAATTTATACAAGAGTCAGTAGAAAAAGTAATTGTCGAAGGAGGATTGGGTGGTCATATGCCACACCCATTTGAATCACATGGATTAACATTCAATGATATGCGAGAAATAGTTTCGCGTGCATTAGAAGGCCGTTTAGATATGGAACAAGCTGTAACTGAGAAAACAGACGGTCAAAATATATTCGTTACATGGAAAGATGGACAAATTAAATTTGCTAGAAATAAGGGAGAACGAGTTAATCCATTAACAGTTACAGAACTTCAAGAAAAATTTGGAGGCAGAGGAGCAGTGAGTGATGCATTTGGAGAAGCTGGCGAAGATTTAGCAGAAGCATTTTCAAAAATTTCTGCAGAACAATTGAATGAGATATTTAAAAATGGTCGGATATTTGCAAACATGGAAATTATATATCCAGCAACCCGCAACGTAGTAGCATATGAAGATGCATTCTTACAATTTCATAATTTAACCGAGTTTAATGAAAAAGGCGATGCTGTAATGACTGATATGCCAGGCGGCGCTCAATTACAAAGAATAATACAAGATGCAAATGCAAGTCTGCAACGCACATTTAAAATAATACCTCCACAACGGCTTAAACTAGGACGAGTAGATAATTTTGAAGATTATCAGGATGCATTGTATAACGAGATAGATCAGCTTCGAGATAAATTTAGTTTGCAAGATACAGACGTAGTTGCTGCATATCATCGAGCTTGGTGGCGTGATGTAATTGAAACAAAAGCCCGGGAAGTTGGGTATAATATTCCAGAAGATTTATTAGAAACTATAGTTAATCGTTGGGCTTTTGCTGATAAAGAAATAAACATTACAAAAATTAAAAAAGCAATTGAAAATCCAGAATTCCTAGAGTGGGTTCAAAATACAGATAAAGATTCGGTATTGAAAAAAATACAAAAAACAAACATACAACCATTCGAAACAATATTTCTAAAATTAGGAGCAATTGTTTTAAAAAATGCGTCTGATTTCTTAGCATTGAATCCAAATAAAGCTGTTCAACAAACCCGCAAAGATTTAGCCGATGCAATTAAAATGTTAAGACAAACAAATGACATTAAACAATTAGATGCTTTAAAAACTCATTTAGGTAAAATAGAAAGAATTGGTGGATTTGATACCATAGTTCCAGTTGAAGGATTGGTATTTGTATATGGAGGTAACACTTACAAGTTAACAGGGTCATTTGCACCTATTAATCAAATTTTAGGCTTCTTAAAATATGCTAGATAATATTTATATATAAATAAACGGAAAAAGCAATGGCAGAACAAAAACATAAGAGCAAATACAAAGCTCCAAAGGACATGGAAAAATCTCAAAAGATTGCATCAAGAAAAGATCTTAAAGATTATACACATGAAGATAAAGATGGGGCGCAGAACCCATATTCAACTGGGAAAAATAAACAAGAACTTGTTCCTAGAAAAACTGATAAACCGGTAATCGATGATGTAGAAAATATGGTACCGGATATGAAAGATATGGATCGTCTTTATAAAGATTTAGAAGATGCAGAATATGATACTGATCACGCTCGTAAAGTTTTAAAGAAGCGACAAGAAGATGATACTGAAGAATACATGGATAAACGTGAAACTACAGATCACGGTGTTACTACATTGCCATTAGAAGAAAAACTTCGTAACATTTCAGAAGAAGATCGCGAACGTTTAGTAAGAGAATATTTCCGCAGAAAGATTGCTCAAGCATTACAAGAACAGGGAGAAACTGCTCCACCACCGCCACCCGCCTCGCCAGAATCACCAACTCCGCCAGCAACTGATACTACAACACAGCCGGCTGAAGCAGAAGATACAGAACAAGATACTGAATTAATTGAAAAAAAATCTATACCGGAAATGTTAAATGATTTGCGTAGAGAATTGGTAGCAATATCTACAGATGAAGGTAAATTGGCAGATATATGGTCAGCATTTTTAATTAAATTAACAAAAGATGCAGATCCAAAACAAAAGAAAAATATCTGGAAACAAATTGTCTTCAAAGCAAATCGAGAAATAAATAGTTAAAAAATATGAGTAAAAAGTTACAAAACATCAAAGCCATTCAACAAATGTTGGATGGTAGTCACAAGTTTCAATCTAAAAAGACAACAGGATTTTCTGACGCAAAATCACAAGCAGAAAAATCTAAAAAACGAGAAGTAGGAGAAATTTGGGAAGAAATTGATCCTATTGCAGGAACAGTTACTATAATTGAACAACGAGAAGGATTTAGGATACGAAGATCTAAAAATTCAGAAGTTATGCAGGAAGTTCGTGATTATATTCGATCATTTCCTAACTGTCAAAAAGAATCATGTACTTGTGTTAAACCAAATCATTTAGATGAAAAGATGCGTAAAGCAAACGGAATGTGTTTTGACTGTACGATTGAATTTGAACACGAATTAAAAAAGCAAGGCAAGTTTAACGAGTATGCACGTGATAAAATGCGTAAGAATGCATTATCATGGTTAGAACAAGCAGAACAAGAAGTTGAAATGCTTAAAAATGTATATACGCAAGCAACAACAGCAGTAGTTAATTCAGACGGAATGACTGAAAACATTGATGCTCATATGACACCAGAAGAATTTGCAGAGAAAGTAGAAAAAAGCTTTGCAGAATACAAAGAAAACTTTTTAAAAAAATTAAACGGCGAAACAGATGAAACAGATACTATTGAAGATAAAGCATAACTGGAAACTATTAATAGTTAGCATTACAGCAATTTTAGCAGCAATTGCATATTTTCTATCAAAACAAGATGAAAGAAATGCAGTAAAAACAAAAAAGAAAATTGATGATAATGCAAAATCAGTTGAAAAGTTACAAGGAAAAAAAGAACGAGTTGAAGAAGAAAAAATACAAGTTAAAAAACAGGTTGCTAAAAAGAAATCTGCAGTAAAGAAAACTGAAACTAAAAAGAAAACAACTCCAAAAAATAAAAGAACTACAAGTGAAGCAAAGAAAAATATTTTAAATAAAACTTCTAAAAAAAAGAAATGAAAACGTTATTAGTTATATTGTTATTTCCATTTATTTGTTACTCGCAAATAGATACATGTTTTACAGAAAATGAAATACATGAAATATCAGAAACGTTAGATTCATTATATTATCAAGATTCTTTAAACGTTTCAATTATAAATCAGCAAAAATCAATTATAACGGATTTAGAATATATAATTCATTTAGATTCATTACAAGCTGAATATCGAGAACAACAAATTACACTACTCAAAGAAAACATAAATTTATATGTTGAACGAGAAAAATATTTAAAACCAAAATGGTATAAACATCCTGCTATTTGGTTTATAGGAGGTATTGGAACAGCAGTTTTAACTAGTAAATTAATAGTAGAAGTAGTTCAATAATGGCTGAAAAAAACTTAAAACAGATAATTCAACAACAGTTTATGCGCTGTTCAAAGGATCCTGTATTCTTTATGAGGAATTATTGTTATATTCAACATCCGAAAAGAGGAAAGATAAAATTTAACTTATATCCATTTCAAGAAACATCACTAGAAGAATTACGAGATAATCGTTATAATGTAATATTAAAGTCTCGTCAGTTAGGTATTTCTACATTAGCTGCTGGCTTCGCACTATGGAGTATGTTGTTCAATGAAGACTTTAACGTGTTAGTTATTGCAACTACACAAGAAGTAGCAAAAAATCTTGTTACTAAAGTTCGAGTCATGCATGACAATTTACCAGCTTGGCTAAAAGGAACAATTGAAGCTGATAATAAATTATCTTTAAAGTTTAAAAATGGTTCTCAAATTAAAGCTATTTCATCTTCGAATACAGGAGCACGTTCAGAAGCACTATCTTTATTAATTGTAGATGAGGCAGCATTTATTCGAAATATTGAAGAAATATGGATAGCATCCCAAGCCACACTATCAACAGGTGGTGGTGCGATAGTTTTATCTACTCCAAATGGTATTGGTAATTGGTTTCATCAAACATGGGTTGATGGAGAGACTAATCCTAAAACTCAATGGCATAATATAAAATTACATTGGACGGTGCATCCGGAACGAGATCATGAATGGCGCGATGAACAGACGCAGCTCTTAGGAGAAAAAGGTGCAGCTCAAGAATGTGATTGTGACTTTATTAGTTCCGGTCATACTGTAGTGGATGGGCCTATACTACAAAGGTATGAAGAAAAGTGTAGCGAACCTATAGAAAAACGAGGATTTGATCACGGTTATTGGATATGGAAGTATCCAGACTATGCTCGAGACTATATAGTAGTAGCAGATGTCGCACGAGGAGATGGTGCAGACTATTCTACATTTCATGTTATTGATGTAGAAACAATAGAACAGGTTGCTGAATATAAAGGCAAACTTCCACCTAAAGATTTTGGTAACATGTTAGTAAGTGTTGCATCAGAATGGAACAATGCGTTACTAGCAATTGAAAATGCGAATATTGGGTGGGCTGCAATTCAACCGGCTCTGGACAGAGGATATGAAAATTTATTTTATACATATAAAAATGATGGATATGTAGATTTAGATGTTCAATTAAGAAAAGGATATGATACCAAAGATAAAACACAAATGGTACCAGGAGTATCCACAACATCAAGAACACGTCCATTAATGATATCTGCATTAGAAATGTATATGCGAGAAGGAACTCCTATTATACGAAGTAAAAGATTAATACAAGAACTATTTGTTTTCATTTGGCATAATGGTAAAGCACAATCACAAGTAGGTTATAATGATGACCTCGTAATGAGTTTTTGTATTGGATTATGGTTACGAGATACGTCGCTAAAACTGCGACAACAAGGAATTGAATTAAATAAAAAAGCTTTATCTCAATTTCATAAAACATCTGGTATTATTTATACCGGAAATAGAGATCAACAAAAAAACGGATGGTCATGGAATCCTGGAGATGGAGATCAGGATTTAAGCTGGCTGTTATAATTTACCATTGATCTGTAGTTAGTTATATTTATATAAAAATAGTATATTATGGCATCATTAAGAAAAAGATTACAAAATCTGTTTAGCACCAATGTAATCGTACGAGCTTATGGTAAAGATAAGCTTCGGGTAGTAGATACAAATAAACTACAAAGTGTTGGTAATTTAGGTCAAAGTAAAATTGCAGACCGTTATACCAGACTTCATGGATCTAACAAGCACCGTGTCGGAGGCATGGGTGGTTATGATTCAAATTATTATATGCATCAAAATCGTATGCAGTTATACACTGACTATGAAATGATGGATAAAGATCCTATTATTAGTTCAGCATTAGACATATATGCAGATGAAGCTACATTAGCTAATCAATTTGGTGATGTGTTAACTATTAAAACAAATAATACTCAGATACAAAAAATACTAACCAATTTGTTTTACGATGTTTTAAACATAGAATTTAATTTATGGCCATGGATACGCAATATGTGTAAATATGGAGATTTATTTTTAAAATTAGATATTGCAGAAGAAGTTGGCGTTTTAAATGCAAGACCATTTTCTAGTTATGAAATTGAGAGATGGGAAGAATATACAGAAGCAACTGGTGAATATGATATATCATTTCGACACGTAGCAGGACCAGACTTAAAGTATGATGTATTTGAAATTGCACATTTTCGTTTACTTTCAGATTCAAATTTCTTGCCGTACGGTCGCTCTATGTTAGAAGGAGCAAGACATGAATTTCAAAAATTAACAATGCTTGAAGATGCAATGCTTATTCACAGAATAATGCGAGCTCCAGAAAAACGTATCTTTAAAGTAGATATTGGTAATATTCCTCCTAATGAAGTAGATGCGTATATGGAGCAAGTTATCAATAAAATGAAAAAAATTCCACATATTGATACTAAAACTGGAAATTATAATCTTAAGTTCAATTTGAATAATATGTTGGAAGATTTTTATTTACCTGTTCGAGGAGGAAATTCTTCAACGCAAATAGACACGTTGCCAGGAATGGAATTTACTGGTATTGATGACATTGAATATGTTAAACATAAAATGATGGCAGCTCTTAAAATTCCTAAACCATTCTTAGGTTATGATGAAGGAGTTGAAGGAAAATCTACATTGGCTTCGATGGATATTCGTTTTGCTAGAACAATAGAACGACTGCAACGAATTATAGTTTCAGAGTTGGCAAAAATTGCAATTGTGCATTTATATTCTCAAGGATATGATGGTGAAGATTTAATTAATTTTGAATTAGAATTAACTGCTCCGTCTATTATATATGATCAACAAAAAGTTGCATTAATGAATGAAAAAATGAATCTTGCTAATACAATGAAAGATTCAAAACTTGTTTCAGACAAATATATTTACGAATACATATTTAATATGTCTGAAGAACAGTGGATACAAGAACGTAATTGGGTTATTGAAGATCTTAAATTAAGATTCCGTCAAAATCAAATTGAACAGGAAGGAAATGATCCAACGTTAACAGGTGTATCTTATGGTACTCCGCATGATTTAGCTTCACTCCATATGGGAACTGATTCTGAAAATCAAGGAGGAAGACCCCCGGAAGGTATTAAATCGGGACAACATAAAAATTCTTTCGGGTGGGATCCGTTAGGTACCAAACAAATTAAACAAGCATTGGACGCGGAAAATCAAAAAACAACATTTCAGCCAGATCCTAAATTTACTCGCAGACAATCATCTTGGATTAAAACAGAAAATTCAGACATATTAAAACACATCAAAAGCAAAAAATCAGCAACTAAAATGTTGTTTGAAGAAACAAAAATAGACACTGATTCAGGAACAATGCTCGATGAAAATAATATTTTAGAAGATTAAAAACAATTAACTAATATTTATATATAAATAAAACTAGAACTGTGTAGTAAAAATGAAAAAACTAAAACATTCTAAATACAAAAACACCGGCATATTATTTGAAATGTTAGTACGTAAACTTACGTCGGAAACACTAACTTCAGATAAATCAAAAGCAATTGATATAATTAAAAAATATTTCGGTAAGAATACAGAATTATCAAAAGAATTAAATTTGTATAATTCTATATTAAAAGAACAATTTAAATCAGAGGCACTTGCATTAGATTTTATCAAAGAATGTCAAGACGCTCATGGAAAATTAAATAAATCTTTGATTAAACGACAAAAGTATAATCTAGTTAAAGAGATATCTGAAAGTTTTTCATTTGACTCGCTAGCTAAAGCACATATCAATAATTATAAAATATTAGCATCTGTATACATGTTATTTGAGTATAAAGATTCTGGTAATCCTAAAAAGTTAAACGAATGTAAATCTTCAGTGTTAGATCATGTAGTTTTAACAGAAACGGTTAAATCAGAAAAAGATGTATTGTTAGAAACATTTTCTAAACAAGAAAAAGATATGCGTTTATTAACATATAAATTGTTAGTAGATAAATTTAATACGAAATACTCAGGTCTTTCAGAATCTCAAAAACGATTGTTAAATCAATATATAACTCACGTTAATGATACAGATTCACTTCGAGAGTATATTAATATAGAGATACCTAGAATTAAAAAGACATTAGCTGAGCAATCGAAACTAGTAACAGATGAAGTAACTAAAATAAAAATATCAAAACTTTCTGAAATGCTTTGCAATGTAGAAACAATGAAAACAATTAAAGAATCACACGTTCTTTCTTTGCTTAGATATTTTGATCTAATTGACGAATTAATAAGGGTACATAAATGAGTTCGTTTTTAAAACATATGGAAACAAGATTTCAATTATTCGAATCAAAGTCTAAACCAGATTATATAGATTTAGACGGAGATGGTGATACAACCGAGCCAATGAAAAAAGCAGCTGCAGATCGAAAAAATGTAAATGAAGAACCAAAACCAGATTATATAGATTTAGATGGGGATGGTGATACGTCTGAACCAATGAAAAAAGCTGCAAAAGACAAAGATCAATTACATGATTCAATTAAATGTGATCGTTGTAACGGAAAAGGTTGCGATCATTGCGATGGAAAAGGATACCATGAAAAAGTAGACGAAATGTCTACAACTGCTGGCGTTCCTGCTCCCCCACATAAATACGCATTTGGTAAAAAGAAAAAAAAGTATTCTACTAATTCTACTGGCTATTCTGTTGTTGAAGAAGCATTAGAACGTCAATATGAAAAATTAATCGAAGGCTATCGTTCATATGTAACCGAAAATCCAAAAATGTCTTCTGAAGCAAAAGTTAAAAATACTATTCGGGAGGTATCAAAGCGATTAAAAGAAATTGAAGAAATGGTTGGAAATGCATCTCGTTTAAAAACCGAGTCTGGTATGTCTCGAGATGGATATGGAAAACAAGTTAATCGAGCACTAAATACAATATCAGAAAAGCTTATTAAAATATCAGAGCGAGTTAGATCATTAGGAGAATAAAATGTCAAAACAACTATTAATAGATTATATGCCGTTTCGCCCAATTGCTTCATTAAATGAGCAAAAAGCAACTACATACGGCGTACCAGGAGGAATGGTTGTTACTGGAGTATTACAAAGAGCTGGAGCTAAAAATCAAAACGGTCGAGTTTATCCTAAAGCAATACTAGCCCGCGAATGTAAGAAATATGATAAAGAATTTATACAACAGAATCGAGCACTAGGAGAATTAGATCATCCAGAATCTTCAGTAGTTAACTTGAATAACGTATCACATAATATCTTAAAGATATGGTGGGAAGGCGAAGATTTAATGGGAGATCTTTTAGTATTAGATACGCCGTCTGGTAAAATATTAAAAGAACTTTTCCGTGCTGGAATTACTTTGGGAATTTCATCACGTGGATTAGGCAGTGTAAAAGAAATGTATGAATCTAACACTGTTGAGGTCCAAGATGATTTTGAATTAATTTGTTGGGATGTAGTTTCAAATCCGTCTACACATGGAGCATTTATTGCACCAAAAAATAGAATGGGAATGAATGAATCAGTTCAACCAAAAACGACTATAAATAAATACATACACGTAAATGAAATAATAACGTCTATACTATGCGAAGACGGTAAATGTAGGATATAACATGTTAGGACAAAATTTAAATAAAGTAAAAAACTTCTTGTATGAAAAAGATTTAAATAATTTAAATAAGGAAGGTAGTCCGGAAAAAACATTGCCTTTAACACAAGAAGAAAAACAATATATGGTTGAGTATATGAGGCAAATGGAAATGCATTGCAACGAAATGTACGGACAGCCTACTAAATATGAAGAATCTGCAAAACAAGTAAACCGCATAGTAGATATTGCAGAACGATTAACAACAGAGTTATCAGAAGCAGAAGATTCTAAAGTTGACGGAATCATGGTTCGTCGTGAAATTAAAAGATTAATAGATGATGCTAAATTATATGAAAAAAGTTGTAATGAAGCAGCATTAGCAGAAGCTCGAGCAAAACGTTGTTATGAAGATATGAAATATCAAATGGAACGTCTTTACGGACAATAATTTGGAAAATTCATTATATTTATTTATAATAATAAAAGGATTAAAATGTCAAAGTTGAGTAAAATGTATCGTGAATTTTTCGGATTAAAAGAACAAACTATTTCTAATATGAGAGGTAAAGTAACTGATGACGATATTGAAAATCTTGAAGATTATAATACTGAATTAGAAAAAACTGCTGAATTACAAAAACAAATAATGGGCGAAGGCAACCCATTAGTATTCGAAGAATTAGACGAAGCTCAACTAGTTAATAACATGACAGACTATCGAGGAGGTATTCAATACAAACTTCGCGATGCTGCAATGGCACAAAACGTAGCACAAGAAATTAAAAATTTCGCAGCAAAGAAAAAAATATATCCTATTAAAACTATGAAAACTAGAGATGGCAGATTTGGATATTTCCATTTTCGTCTTGGAGATGATCCAGCAAGAGAGTCACAACAGCTTCAAGGATATATTTCTCAGAAACCAGAAATTGCATATTTTAGATTCAAAGTTATAGAACCAAAAACAAAAAAACAAGTTAAACGTAAATTTTAATACATGAAGTTAAACAAAAAACAAAAACAACATCAATCGGTTATTCCAGGAGTAGGCGTAGCAGTAGTAGAAAAAGATCTTGCATATGCACTTCGACAATTTAAGCGTCAAGTAAAAAATGCAGATATTTTAAATCAAGTAAAAGCCCGGCAAGAATATGTAAAGCCAAGTGTTACTCGCAGACAACAAAAGATCAAAGCTGCATATAAACAACGAATGCAGTCACTTGATGAAAGATATAATTAATTAATATTTAAAGCCTCAACAAAAAAGTTGGGGCTTTTTTACTGAGCTTATTATAAGTCAGCAACCTTATAATAAGCGATTATAAGGCTATTGCCTTATTTTTTTAACAAAACTATGTGGTTTTTTTACGTAGTGCTATATATATAGTAAAATACGCTATCCAATCTTTATATAGCGTTAACGACTATTAAAATAATTCTATTAAGATTTCAAATAATCTTATTTCCAAAAACAAAATTTAAGGAGAACAAACTATGGCAAAATCAGATTTGCTAAAAGAGGCGATTGCTGATGCACGTGCGGTTAAAGAAACTGCTATTGCAAATGCAAAAATTGCTTTAGAAGAAGCATTTGCTCCTCGAATCCAAAGTATGCTAGGTGCTAAGTTAGCAGAGCAAATGGAGGAAGAGGAAGAAGAATTGCTCGAACCAGGTGCAGAAGACATGGCTGTTGAACCGGGTATGGAAGACGAAATGCCAGCCGAAGACGAAATGGGTATGGATATGCCTGACTCAGTTGGAGTAGCTATTGATCTTGATAATGATGGATCATATGACTACGAAGGTGACTTAGGTCAAGGTGGCGTAGAAGACGAAATGCCAGGAGAAGAAATGCCAGGAGAAGAAATGCCAGGTGACATGGATGCTGAAGCTGAATTAGATTCTGCAGAAGGCGAAATGGATGATGACTTAGCTGAAATTATTCGTGAGCTTGAAGAAGGAATGTACGAAGAAGGAATGTACGAAGAAGAAGAAACGGTTGAAGAACAAGTTAAAGATGAAGCTGGCGATGACGGCGATGGATTCTTTACAGAAAACGTTGATTCTGACATTGATGCAATCATCGAAGCAATTCTAGCAGAAGAAGAAGACTCTGCAGAAGAAGAGGAAAAAGCTCAAGAAAAAGAAGATGAAAAAGATCTTAAAGAAGCTGAATTAAATGAAGCGTATAACACAATTCATCAACTTCGTTCAGTTATCAATGAAGTTAATCTTCTAAATGCAAAACTTCTTTACACTAACAAATTGTTCCGTAACTACGAGTTAAACGAAGCACAAAAAATGAAAGTGATCGAAAACTTTGACAGAGCAGGAACTACGCGCGAAGTTAAATTGGTATTTAGCACATTAGCAGAAAGCCTCAAAAAGCCGGCACAAAAAAGAAGAGTGGTAAAAGAAAGCTATGCTTCTAAACCAGCACCTTCAACTGCGCCGTCTAAAGAAACAAAAACACAAATTTTATCAGAAGGTAATGAACTTGCAAATCGTTGGAAGAAACTTGCAGGTTTAAACTAATTTAAAAACAAAGGAGAACAAAAATGAACGTTTCTAGTCTATTAGAAAGCTCAAACCCAAATCAATCAAATGCTGCGAAGCCTTTGGTTAGCAAATGGGAGCGTACCGGTCTTTTGGAAGGTCTTAAAAATGAGACGGAGAAAGCAGGTATGGCACAGCTTCTTGAAAATCAAGCACGTCAGCTTGTAAAAGAAGCTTCACAAACAGGAACCGCAGAAGGTTCAGAAGAGTGGGCAGGTGTTGCTCTTCCATTGGTAAGACGTATCTTTGCTGAATTTGCAGCAAAAGAGTTCGTATCAGTACAACCAATGAACTTGCCATCAGGTCTAGTATTTTACTTAGACTTTAAGTACGGAACAAGTCAGCCAGGATTTACTGCAGACACAGATCCTGCTTCATTAACAGGACATCCATTTGCATCTCCAGGTGCAGACGATTCAATGTTTGGTGTTACTAATACATCAGATGATCCGACAGGAGGTCTTTATGGAGCTGGTCGTTTCGGATATTCAATTAACAATGTAACTGGTACTGCTGCTACTGTTTCAGCTGGAGCATCTACTGGTTCTGGAGCTGCACATACAGCTGCAACAAGTGCATCATTAAATTATGATTCTGCATATACTGCAGTTTCTGGTGAGTACTTTAATCTAACGGTACCAGTACCTACAGATGCAGACTTATATGCTGCTAGATCATTCACAATTGTATCTGGATCAACAACAATTGTACCAGTTCAAGCATTTACAACTATTGATAGTAACTATACTGCATCATTCGTAGTAACAGCTTCATTAGCAGTAGGAATTCAAGATGCTATAACAAATAATACATTTAATGTTAACTATAGCAAACAACCAACTGACATTACAAGAGGTGATTTTGAAGATACAGATCCATTTAAAGGTTCTGGTGCTGGTAATGGTATTAATGATGGTACAGATATCGATATCCCAGAATTGAACTTGGAAATGCAGTCTGAGCCAATCGTGGCTAAAACACGTAAGTTAAAGGCTGTATGGACTCCTGAGTTCGCTCAAGACCTTAACGCTTACCACTCAATTGATGCAGAAGCTGAATTGACTTCAATGCTTTCTGAGTATGTATCAATGGAAATCGATCTTGAAATCCTTGATATGTTGATTTCAGCAGCACCGACAACTGAGTATTGGTCAGCAGTAAACAACGAAGTATGGAACGGATCTGCTTTTGAAACAGCATCTAGTGCATTCTTTAATACACAAGGTGGTTGGTTCCAGACACTAGGAACTAAACTTCAAAAAGTGTCTAACAAAATCCACCAAAAAACACTTCGTGGAGGTGCTAACTTCTTAGTAACATCACCTGCAGTAGCAACTATCCTAGAGTCTATCCCAGGATTTGCTGCAGATACAGATGGAAACAAAATGGAGTTCGCAGCAGGAGTTCAAAAAATTGGTGCTATCAATAACAGATACACAGTTTATAAAAACCCTTACTTCAAAGAGAACATCATCCTTATGGGATTCAGAGGTGCTCAGTTCCTAGAAACTGGAGCAGTATTTGCACCATATGTTCCATTGATTATGACTCCACTAGTTTACGATCCGGTGAACTTCACGCCGCGTAAAGGTGTCATGACAAGATATGCTAAACAAGTAGTTCGTCCAGAATTCTACGGAAAAGTATATATCAAAGGTTTAGAAACTCTATAATAGTTAATCAGTTAACACTTTTTAATTTAAAGAATTAACCATTGAATGAAAGGGAGGCTTAGGTCTCCCTTTTTTTGTGTTCATATATTTATATTAAATGATTCGTATATGGCAAATTTTTCATTTAACAATCAATCGACAGGCTCTGCATACTTCGTATATGAAACTATAGCAGACGCAGCAACAGGACGATATATTAGTGGATCATTAAAAGCCGCATCTGGGTCATTTACTAATTTTACTGGTAGCAATTCGAATCTAGTAATACAGTCTGATTATATATGGGGAGTTGTAGTTCCACCGAGTGCTAGTAACTTTGACTTTAATGCAGCTGTTACAGTGCCGACAGGCTCAGTAAGATTTAGGGGTACTGGTAATTTAACTGTAACAATAACAACATAATATGCCAACATTAGTATTAACAAAAGATGATTTAGCCGGGGCTGGTATTTTAAATAGTATCCAAATACCCGTTTCTGGCGGAGATATAATAGTAGACGAAATGGGTGATTTATTAATAAAAACAGGACAAACCACATCTTACCGAACAGGAGATGATGGTGATTTAGAAGCAGGAAGAGCAACAGATTTCTTAACACTTGGAGAAAACAATCCATTTGGAAATACTAACCGATTTACAGATGAATTAGGAGGTAGTACATATACCAATGGAATTATTATCGATTGGACAACCTATGACAGCTCAGAAGTTTTAGGATATTACCCAGATACTACTACTACCAGAACTTGGAATGATACAATCGATTGGGCCATAGCTGTATCAGTTGGAACGTTTACAAGTGGGTGGAGATTAGGTAATATTCGAGAATATATAAACATTCAAAACTATGGATCGAACTTCTCCATGCAATATGCTCCATTTAATACCACCGCACAATTTTGGACATCTAATACAGTATTACTTATCTCTAGCAATGCCTGGCAAATTAGTAGCGTAGGAGAAGCAAAATCATTGGCAAAAACATCTACATTAAATGGTATAGCAGTAAGAAACTTCACAGTAACAGGAACAACATTAACTTAAAAGAAATAAAAAAATGGCAACATATAGATTTCCACAATTTAGCACAGACCTAGTAGACCCTACATTTAACCAAGTTAGTGCAGACTACATTGTAGGAGCAACAGACGTACAAGTAAGAGCAACCCTACAAACTTCTGACTCTAAACTATACGGAGTAGAACTAGGTACTTTTACCAACACAGACACTTGGGGAGATGCTGAAGTAATGGCTCAAGCAACCGCAGCACTAGAAACTCATAGAATAGACTAATAGTTTTTAGTTTAACTTTAATGACTACCGCATGCGGACCATATACATATCAAGAAATAATTCCAATATTATCTACAACTGAATGGACTTATAATCCTTAAAAATAATATTGTTTCTTGCCGATTATAATATTTATATTAAAATAAGGTATATGAATGGCAGCACCAAGAATTAAATATTCAATGGAAACAAAGATTCGTTACGATGGTAACCTAGTTGATGTGTTAGATCGTATACGAGCTATTCGAATGGTTTTAATGGTCCATATCGAAAAAGATCTCGGTAAAGACAAAGAATTAGTAACAATCAAAATAATGACTCCATATGCACCTAGACAATCTTTCTATGCAATCAGAAAGCTATGTTTATCAAAAATTGAAACGTTGAAAGATATGTGGTTTCAAGAGTCAACTCTAACTAAATTATATTAATATGCCAACGCAAAATAAACAAAAAACTCCGCCCAAGACCCCGGTGAAGTTTAGCATAACATTATCTGATGAGCAAAGAGACGCAAAAACACAGATATTAGATCATCCGTTTAATTTTATCATGGGAAAAGCAGGTTCTGGTAAAACATTGCTAGCAGTGCAAGTTGCATTAGATCAATTTTTCAAACGACAAATTAATAAAATTGTGATAACTAGGCCTACCGTTTCAACAGAAGATAACGGATTTTTACCAGGTTCATTAGCAGAAAAAATGGAAGAATGGTTAGTTCCAATTCGAAGTAATATGCGAAAGGTTTATAACAAACCAGATATACTTGAAAAAATGGAAAAGGAAGAAAATATTGAATTAGTATCTTTATCTCATTTCCGCGGCAGAACATTTGACAATGCAATTTGTATTATAGACGAATATCAGAATTTAAGCAAGCAACAATTACAGATGGTATTGAGTCGTTTAGGAAAAGACAGCACCATGATATTATGTGGAGATCGACATCAAATTGATTTGAAATATAAAAATGATTCCGCAGTGCACGAAGTTCCTAAAATTAGAGAATCGAAATACGTAGCAGAAATAATCTTGAAAGACAATCACAGACATGAATCTTTAGATGAAATTTTAAGATTATTAAATGAATCATACTAATATTTATATAAAAAAGGATTAGTATGGATTACAGTGAAAATAAACCCATATGGCCAGGATCATCATCTTTTAGCCCAGGCGATACACCATTTGGGTTTTTTGATACTGATCCAGTATTTCAATCACAAGCAGATAAGTTTGCCACGTTTGCAGCACAATATCTAGGATATCCTATAATGGATGTTGAATTGCAGTCAATCAATTTTTATACTGCATTTGAATCAGCGGTAATTGAATATTCAAATCAAATCAATCAATTGAATATTACTAATAATTTAATGAACACATTAGGCGTAGCAACCGGTTCTCAGTATTTAAATGACGGAAGCTTAACTGGTCAATTGGTGGGAACTTCATTAAGTTATATTACAAAATTATCAAAAGCATATGGTACAGAAGCAGATAGCGGAGGAAACGTAAAATGGCACACTGCTTCAATTGATATAGTTCAAGGACAACAAACATATAGTATACGAGATGCAGTATCATCATCACTCGGAGTACCATTATCAGACACAAGTTCAATTGAAATTAAACGAGTGTTGCATAATACGCCACCAGCAATTGTTAGATATTTCGATCCATTTGTAGGAACTGGTTTAGGTTCTCAACAATTATTAGATGCATTTGATTTCGGTGGTTTTTCGCCTAGTGTGAATTTTATGATGATGCCATTGCATCAAGACTTACTTCGAATCCAAACTATTGAATTTAACGATCGAATTAGAAAATCACATTTTTCTTTTGAAATTCACGGTGACGATATAAAATTATATCCAACCCCTGGTACTCAAGGTACTCAAGCAGTACCATATTATGATAAGGTTTGGTTTGAATTTATATATGAAGAAGAAAAAGCAAAAGACGCATTGTTATTTGGTAATAGCGCACTTTTAAACGGCGCTATAAGTGATGCATCTAATATACCATATACGTATCAAAACTACAGTAGCATTAATGATATGGGGCGTTCTTGGATATTTAAATATGGATCAGCTGTTGCAAAAGAAATGTTAGGATATATTCGAGGAAAATATTCCACAATACCTATTCCAAATTCAGAAGTAACATTGAATTCTGCAGATCTTTTAAGTGCAGCCCAAGCAGAAAAAACTGCGTTAATTGAACAATTAAGAACATTTTTAGGCGAGTTAACCAAAGAAAAAATGTTAGCTAGACAACAAGCTGAAAATGATGCTATGAATGAAATATTAGGAAAAGTACCATTAAAAATTTATATAGGATAATATGGCTTTATTCGGTGGACAGAAAGATGCAAAATTTTTAGCTTCTATAAATTCGGAGCTACTTAATTCTGTTGTGGACACTGAAATAGAACTTTTCAAATTGAATATAGAATTTTCTGATTCAAACTTATACGGCGAATCGGAAAATAAATCATATTATGATTCTATCTTAATTCCTTGCTTAATTGATAAACAAGGAAAAACTGCATCACAAGACGATTACGGTCATACATATACCAGAACTGCTAAGTTTTCTATATCAAGAGACATTCTTGTTAAAGCTGATATTTATCCAGAAGTAGGTGATATCATATTGTGGGATAATGAATACTATGAACTAGATAATGTTGATGCTAATCAGTATTTCGTAGGTAAAAATCCAGATACGTGGCCAAATGGTCAACAACATGGATATAGCGTTTCTATTACAGTTGATGCACATGCAACTCGTCAAGTACCAGCTGGTATTACAAATTTGAGATTTGGATCTGATCGTAAACAGTATACATATAAAGGTGGTACGAATGGCTAAATTAAATCGTCAAAATATCGATCGTAAAACTAATAAACCAAGTCCGTATCGTACAGAAGCAGCAAAGCCTGATTTATTATTAAATAGATCTGAGCAAACTCGCAGAGACGATGATGTTATTAGGACTCCAAAGCGTACGCCATATGATATTGATTATGCAATTAAATGGTATATTGATAACGAAATACAACCTCAAATAAAACATCAAAAACAATTAATTGAAGTCCCGGTAATTTTTGCTAATGGAGAAAAGTGGGATAATGTACAGAGACTGGGATATATACGAGATGAAAAGGGCATGTTACAATCTCCATTAATAATGATTAAAAGAAATAGTATTGCAGAGCGAGATAATTATAAAAATTTAGATATAAATCGTACACAAGATGGAAGTAAAATTATATATAAACAGCGATACAATCAAAATAATCGTTATATGGATGAATTATTTCCAATACCAACTAATCAGCGTGTTGAGCCGCAACAAATAATGTTGTTAGATATACCAAAATACGTAGTAATTGAATATGATTTAATGTTTTGGTGTGATTTTACGACACAAATGAATGATTTAGTTGATCAATTTATGCCGCATTCTAGATTTGCTTGGGGTAATCAACAAAATCAATTTGGAACATTTTATGGATCTGTTAGTTTTGAAACTGTTAATACAGTAGGAGAAGATAGATTGGTTAGAGCTACATTACCAATTAGCGTTCATGGAACATTGTTATCGGGGCAAGAAGCAAGAAAATCTACTTTACAAAAAATGTATTCTCCGAAAATAGTATCATTTGATATAACAATTACAGATGATTTATTTAACACAACTCAAGTACCTACACCGATACAACAAGCTTCAATGCAATTCCGTCCTATATCAGTAACCCAAGGCGGAACAACAACAACATTATCTGCAGAAACAATTGCATATCTAGTTGCATTGTCTGATCAAACAGGAACGATAACTGCAGGAGACACTGTTACGGTCTCTGCTCAAGCAGCTATCAATCCATCAAATAATGCTGTAGCAACTAAAAATGAATTTGATTTATATATTAATGGTCAATATATTGACAAACAAGTATATACATGGACGCCGACTGATACGGGAACTCAAACTATTACATTTAATACTGTTACATTGGGATATAATTTACAATCAACAGATTTAATTATTATTAACGGGAGATGGGCATAATGAGTAGAAGATTTAATATTAATCAGCTACCAACCGGATCATATGCAATTACCGGATCATTTACCGGATCGTTTATTGGGGACGGTAGCGGTTTACAGGGAATAACAGCAACAGCAGAACCTGCAGGACCGACAACAGCTGTACAGTTTAATGACGGATTAAATGTTAGTGGTAGTTCGCAGTTTACATTTGATAAAACTACCGGACTAGTAACCGTTACATCAGCAAGTATATCAGGACTATTTTATCCAAACGCAGATGGAACGGATCGACAAGTAATTAAAACTGATGGAGCAGGAAATTTATTTTTTGGATATCCTGAGTCTATAACAATTCGAGTAAAAAATGTTGACACTATAACTTTACAAAAAGGTTATCCAGTACATAATACTAGCTCCGGAACATCAGGAAACATAGTAGGAGTAGTAGCTGCCGATGCAGGAATTCCTGCGCTGATGCCAGCTGCAGCTATTCTCAATGAAACTTTAGCCCCAGAAGCAGAGGGAGAAGCTTTATTAAGTGGATTCATACAAGGAGTTAATACTGCCGGATTTACTTCTGGGGATGTAGTATATGTTGCAGTAGGCGGAGGATATACTCAAACTAAACCTACTGGATCTGCATTAATACAAAACTTAGGAATTATTGGTAAAGTAGATCCTACAAATGGTTCTGGTATTGTTTATGGTTCGGGTAGAGCAAATGATATACCAAATCTTAC
>Ga0181590_10000818_pt1 | contig 25693 bp, 18 predicted proteins | sample 071ome_34_FD_132446 | JGI IMG/M metagenome (GOLD analysis project Ga0181590, IMG submission 132446) | Coastal salt marsh microbial communities from the Groves Creek Marsh, Skidaway Island, Georgia - 071411BT metaG (megahit assembly) | ecosystem: Environmental > Aquatic > Marine > Intertidal...
TCAAGTGGGAATGGGCGGAGGAAACCGATACCTCTCAAATTTTCCCGACAGCAAAGACCTCATCGCTCCCTATGATGTCATTTTTCTGGGTGATGTGGGCGTTGAGCCCGGCCAGTTGAGCAAGGAAGATGCCGAGCTGATCAAAGGCCTGGTGGAGCAGCAAGCAGCTGGACTGGTCCTCATGCCTGGTCGTAAAGGGCACCACGCCAGCTGGGTTGGCAGCCCACTGGAAGACCTCATTCCTGTTCAATTTGATCTGAATCAACCTGAGGGCACCGGGCTTCAGAGCGAATCCAGGTTGGCACTCACTCGGCTTGGAAGCGGTCACTGGTTAACACGTTTTGACCTGTCAGCTGAGCGCAATACCGAGCTTTGGCGCCAGTTACCTGGCTTTTACTGGTCTACCTCAGTGGAGAAAAGCCGTCCCGGTTCCGAAGTGCTGGCAGTGCATGATTCCCTCCGAAACAACTGGGGACGCATGCCCCTGCTGGTTATCCGACCTCATGGAACGGGGAAAGTCCTTTTCATGGGCACTGACAGCGCTTGGAGATGGCGTCGAGGGGTTGAAGACCTTTACCATTACCGATTCTGGAGTCAGGTCGTTCGATGGATGGCCCATCAACGTCATCTTTCAGGCAATGAGGGCATCCGACTCACACTCACCCCCGAAAAACCTGAAGTGGGACAGCGCATATACCTCAATGCCATGGTCTTGGATCGTAGCGGTTACCCGCTTCAGGAAGGCCGGGTTCAGGCAACGCTGACGACGCCCCAGGGCAGGATTGAAAGCCTTGAAATGGAGGCCGAAGAGGGCGGCTGGGGCGTCTTCCGCTCAACGATCCAGGCAAGGGAAGCAGGCCTGCACGCCATTCAAATTCAGTGCAGTGAGCAAGACCGTCTGCTTGACACACGATTGGAGATTCTTCGCCCTGTGGTTGAAAAAATCGGCCAGCCAAGCCGCGGTGACGTCTTGCAAGAGATCGCCCGTATTGCTAGAGGCCAGGCTGTGAACACCGGATCCATTCAGGATTTGATCAATCAAATCATCGTTTTACCAGAACCCAGGCCTGTTGAATGGCGTTTCAGGCTTTGGGCTCACCCGGCATGGGGTAGTGTGCTGCTACTCCTGTTGGCTATCTACTGGATTGCGCGCAAATATTACGGCATGGTCTAAAGTCTTCAAATCAAGCGGTAGATCGACTCAGTGAGGGCATTTGACGAAGGGAGACAACTCAAGCATGATCAAAAAGGTGGATTCACTCAAACGCATTGAAGCGCATCAGCTTCCGAAGCGTCTCAGAGAGCAGTTTGACCTGCTCAGGGCGAGGCTTTGGCGTGTGGAGCTGGCCATCAGCCTGATGGGAATTCTGCTGAGCATCCTCGCTTCCTTTTTATTGAGCTTTTCCTTGGACCGATGGCATGACACATCAAGCTCCATCCGTAGCCTCCTGGTTTTGGCCAGCTTAGCGGGCGGTGGTTTGTCTGCCGCCTGGTGGTGTTGGAGATGGATTCTGGCTCCTAGAGGTCTAGGAGATTATTCACGCTTGGTTCAGCGGAAATATCGCATCCTTGGCGACCGGCTTCTTGGTGTCGTGGAATTAAGCAATGAAGAGGCATCCTCCACGGGCCATTCAGAGGAACTTTATCGCGCCGCCGTGGATCAAGTCGAATGGGATGTCCGGTCCTTTGCTTTTGACAGGGCCGTTCCCACATTGGGTCTGCATCGCCTAGGCCTCCTTTCATGCTTGCTTGCATTCATCACCCTGGCCCTTGGGGTGGTTTTCCCTGGAGCCTCTCGCAACGCATGGGCTAGATGGTTGCAGCCGCAAGCGGCCATTGAGCGTTACACACTGGTGCAGCTGGACCTGGAAAAGGAGACTTACCTCATGATACGAGGAGAGCCTTTTGCCGTTGGGGCCAAGGTAAGCTATGCCTCTTTTTGGCAACCCACCCAGGTCACTGCCGTGCTGGATTCTGGTTACCAAGTCGAAGGGGAAGTGGTCAATGGAAGCATCAACCTGGAGATCCCGGGACAATTCAAGGAAACCAGTCTATCTTTACTCCTGGGAGATACTTCGGCCACCGCACCGATTAAACCGATTCTTAGGCCAGCACTTAGTCGTCTAAATGCCGAGGTTGCAATGCCTGCTTACCTCGGGCTGCCCAAAACATCGGCTGACCTTCAGTCCGGCAGCTTGAACCTTCTGGAAGGGTCGAAAATCTTGATCACCGGTCAGGTGACGCGAGAACTTGAATCAGTCCAGATACAATGGGGAGATTCAAAGAGCCCGTCAGTGAAGATTGAAGGTGATCGCTTTAACACACCTTGGCTAGACACCGATAATGTCTACAGCGCCACTCTGGAATGGCAGGATCATCTCGGGTTTCGACAGGCTCGACCCTGGCAACTCTCGATCAGGCAACAGAATGATCAAGCTCCGACCATTCAATTCCCAGACCTGTTTCGGGAGATGGCTATCCTGGAAACCGAAGCCCTTGAACTTAAAACTCGAGTGGCTGACGACTACGGAGTGCAGGATTTCGGGGTTCTCTGGAAAAGCCTCAATGGTATCGAGCCTTCGGAAGAAACCCTGCGATTGGACTTTAGCGACACCTCTCTGCACCGCGCCCAGAAAGAGCTGAGCGTCTCCTTCTATTTCAGCCCCAACCTTTATGGCATTGCTCCCGGAGATGTGGTCGAACTCTTCGGACAAGTCACCGATTACTACCCAGAGAGGGAACCCTCGCTGACACCTCTATACAGAATCCACATTGTGAGCTCGGTTGAACATGCTGAGCGCATACGTCAGCAGCTGGAGTCGCTGATGACCGAAATCGAGGATGTTTCCAGATTGGAACAGTCCATCGCGGACGCAACCAGGGAAACGCTGGACAACCTTTCAGCCTTGAGCCCGGAGGATATTGCCAGACGCACCGAGGATCAGGCGAGCGATCAGGAGCTCAATGCGTCCCATCTGGCTGAACTAGCTCAGCGTGGCATGGAAACGCTTAGAGAAGCCATGCGCAACCCAGCCTTTTCCAATGAAATGATGTCCGAATGGACCCAGACACTCAGCGAAATGGAACAATTGGCTGATCAAACCATGCAAGAGGCAGCCCAGGCACTGCAAGAGGCAGCTTCACCCGCACAAGGGCAAAAAGGCTCCCCTGCACAACCGTCTCCTTCATCACCCCAATCACCCCAATCTGCCTCCTCACCTCAGCAACAGGCACTGCAGGAAGCGCAGGAAAAGGAGCAGCAAGTATTGGAGGCACTTCAGGACCTTCAAGCCATGGTTAATGAGGGCCTGGACGAACTACAGGCCATGACCCTGGCACAGCGCCTTCGTGGGTTGAGTCAGACAGAGCTAGAACTGGAATCCACCTTGATGGACGGAGCGGAGCAAACGCTGGGTCTTTTTAACGACGAACTGCCACCTCGCTGGCGAGCGCTTCACGAAAAACTGGGAGAGACTCAGGAAGAAACAGCGGGCAAGACGGGTGAACTGCAAGAGGAGATTGGTCGTTTTTTTGAGAGAACCCAGCAAGATCCCTATGGTGAGGTCTCCGATGCAATGATAGCAAGTCAGGCCGTGGAGGGGCTCAATGCCACCCGCTCCATGATCCTAAAAAACATTACCATGGATGCTGCCGATCAAATCGCATCCTGGGCAGAACAGTTTGCAGCGTGGGCTACTTTGCTTGAGCCTGAAGAAGAGGAAGGCGAAGCCGCCGGTGGAGGTGAAGGTGAGGGCGGTGGCCAAAAGGAACAGGATCTTACCGAACAGCTCATGGCCCTTCTCAGAATGCGTGAAAGTGAACTCAATCTGCGCATGCGAACCCGCCTCCTTGACCGGCCCTCCCAAAAGGATGATTCCAAGGTCACAGCGACCGGCGATCTTTCAACGCAACAATATCAGCTTCAAGAATCCCTACAGGAAATACAGGATGCTATCCCATTGCCATTCATGGACCCCGTATTCGAGGAAATCCGAGGACACATGGGTAACGCAGCCGATGGTCTTGCAAGAGGGAATACCGGCAAGGACGTGGTGGAGGCCGAAACGCAATCCATCAACACCTTGACCGATGCCATCAACCTGCTCAATGAGCAGGCACAGAAGAACGATCCTTCATCCTCGGCCAGCCAGTCCATGTCATTCATGATGCAGATGATGATGGCGAGTCAATCCATGGGGCAACAGCCAAATAGCCAGCAAGATGGTGGGAACACTTCAGGAGGCGACACCAATCGGCAACCAGGAGAAACTTCAGGCAACGACCAAGGCGATGCACCGGAATCACGCACGGTTTCCAAGGGGAGTGGTCAGGCATTCAACCTTCCGGCGGAGTTTCGTCAATCCTTCGAGCTCTACTTCCAGCAACTGGAACAACTCCCCTCTCCCCAAAACACCGTATCAGGGGCCACACCGTGAAGAGTCCTTATACCACTCCATCCAAATTTGCAGCGGTTTACCTCATGCTCACCCTCTTGAGCATTGGCCTGCAGGCACAGCAACTGTTCACCGATCAATTCGATCTGGCTGCCTCAGAGGTGGATCGACTCTACGTCAAAGGCTTGCAATTCCTGGCAGCCTCACAAAGCGACCAGGGAAACTGGTCAGATCGGCCCTATGGGATGGAACCGGGTGTGGTCGGCCTGGCGTTGGTCAGTTTGCTAGCTCATGGAGATGATCCCAATCATGGTCCCTATGCAATCACCATCAAACGAAGTCTCGATTTCATCCTCTCCGAACAAAATCAGCAAACTGGCTACATCGGTAGGACCATGTACAATCACGGATTCGCCACCCTATCGCTGGCCGAAGCCTATGGAGCTGTCATGGATGAACGTATTGGCCCGGCCCTCAAACGCGCTATTGGGCTGATCCTTGAATCACAGAGTCAAAACCCAAGTCATGCATGGCGCTACTCCCCTGAGAGTCAAGATGCCGATACCACCGTCAGCGGCGCGCAAATGGTTTCTTTGTTTGCCGCTAGGAATGCTGGGCTCTCAGTACCCCAGGAAGCGATCGAACAGGGCATTGAATATTTTCTATCATGCCAAACCAAAGATGGAGGTTTTGGCTATACTTCGGCATCGGGAGCCAACAGTCCCAGAACCGCCATTGGTTGCCTCGTCTTGGCTCTGGCAAAGCGCAAGGACACACCCGCCTTCCAGTCGGCCTTCGGTTATCTTAAGAAAGCCAGTCAATCGAATAATTATTACCATTATTATCTCTACTACGGAGCCCAGGCCTTCTTCCATGCCTCCCCGGAAGAATGGAACCGGTGGAATCAGGAAAATATCACCGCCCTCAAACAATCCCAAAATCCTGATGGTAGCTGGGATGGTCAGTTCGGCACCACTTTCAGCACGGCAGCTTCACTCCTTTCCATGGCACTCAACTATCGTTTTCTGCCCATTTATGAGCGTTGATGTTGCCAACAAAACCCTATCAAGGATCTTGAATTGGCAGCGCTGCTTCCTCAGTGGCACCATTGCCTCCTGCTTGAGCATGTTCGCTCAAGAATCCATCCCAGACAACCCAGGTGAGGCTATCACTGAAATGATCGAGTTGATGGACGGGTCTACGCTCCATGGGTTCACCAGAGGTCTCAGTGGGGACCAGGGATTAACCTGGCAACATCCACTTGCAAGCAATGAGGTTACTTTCGATCTTACCAACCTCTCCCGACTAAGACTCAACACGATGGGCTTGGTTCGACAGGAACGGCAACCGGACTGCCGTTTCGAATTCAGTAATGGCGACTTGATCTATGGCAACCTTCTGGCCCTTGGAGAAGAAAGCGTGGAACTGGAGACCTGGTTTGGAGGTCAACTCAACACACATCGCAGTGCTCTCCGTCGTATCGCTTTTCTCAAGACAGGTTATAAAGTGATTTACGAAGGCCCCAACAACCTCACCGAATGGGAGCTAGGTGCTGGGCAGAACGGCTGGAGCTATCAAGACGTATCGCTTAAAATCAAAAGTCGTGGCGTCATCGGACGTGATTTCGGACTCAAGGACTCGGTCAACCTCAGTTTTGACCTGAAGTGGGAACAACCCTACCAGCTGAGCGTGACGCTCTTTACTGATACCTACAATCGATTTGACTACCGACAGGGGTCTTACATCTTTTTCCTGAGCCCACAATTTGTCTCTTTTCAACGGGTTCAGCCGGGCACCGGAGTCCTCACCCTGGGGCAATCTCGCATTGAATCTCTCAATGGTCGTAGTGAAGCCCGCTTCAGTATCCGAGCTCATCGAGAAAGCTCACGGTTCGTGGTCTATATCAACGATGAACCCATTGGGAATTTCCGAGACAACCGAGGTTTTGTGGCCGAAGGCAGTGGTATTTCCTTCTCATCTCAACTCAGTAGCTCGTCCTTTGCCCTCAGCAACCTTTTGGTCACAGAATGGGATGGAAGCGATGAGGAACAAGAGGAGGATCTAGTGCTTGGAGAGCGAGATGTCCTCTCCCTGGTCAATCAAGACCGCCCAAAGGGTCGTGTGGTTTCTATCCGCGATCAATCCATTGAGTTCCTACTGCGAGAAGAAAGAGCCATTCGGTTGCCCATGGAAAGGGTCAAGCAAATCCAGTTTAACCAGACGGATCAGACTACTCATCAAACGGAAACGCACCCTTCCCGGGTCAGGGCCCATTTTGCAGGAGGCGGCAGCCTATCCTTTGATCTCCTTTCCCTTGAAGAGGATTGGCTCAATGGAAAAAGCAGTACTTTTGGTCCTCTCTCCTTCCGGAGCGATTCAATCCGGCAGATAGAATTCAATCTGAATCACCAATCACTTCACAAAGATGATGCAGCCGATGCAATCTGGATTCTGGAAGACAACCCTTAATTTGGTCCATTTCCTGTTCCTGTCTTCGCTTGTCGCTCTCAGTCAGGAATCGAGTCAACCGGACACCGATAGCCTTGGGTTGGTAGCCGATCCCCTGCCCTCAGAACCTGTCATCCGTCCCATCACGGTCGATACCATCCATTTAAGCAATGGCGATCAACTCTCAGGAAATCTGGTTCAATTTGACTTCCCCGGAATCACACTGTGGGATAGGAAGGACATCCAGACCCCTTTTGCCTTTGATTCATCGGCTATTGAGGAAATCCGACTTGGAGACCGCCCCGCTCAACAAAGCGCATGGGTACCTTCGATCACCTTGCGCATGAGTAACGGTGACCAGGTTTCTGGACGACTGGAGCATCTGTCGGAAACCACCCTGCAGCTAGCGACCCATTACGGCAAGAATCTGAGTCTCCCTGCTGATCAAATCCAGTGGGCAGTCATGCATCATGACGATCAAGGCATCCTCTATGCCGGCCCGACGGGGCTGCAGGGATGGACCATGGGTGAGGTGAATACAGCTCAGCTGGAAGGAGGTCAATGGGCATATCGTAACGGGGCCTTCTACGCCACCAAGGCTGCTTCGATAGCCCGCATGATCGGTATGCCAGATCGAATGCAGATGGAATTTGACCTTGAGTGGAAAGGCTCCCTGAACATTGCCGTCGCCCTTTACACAGACTACTTACAGCCAGTCAGCCTAGCCGAAAAGGATTCGGAACCAGATTTCGGCGGCTTTTACAGTCTTCAGTTGACCAGCTATGCGGTGAATGTCCTGATGGTCAAACAAAAGGAACCCCTCCAATACCTGGGGATGACCCAAACACCCGTGTTCCGCCAGGGGCAAAGGGCTCATGTTGATGTCCGCACCAACAAGGCCGACCACAGCATCAGTCTCTTGGTCAATGGGATTCTGATTAAACGCTGGGTCGACCAAGGTGGTTTCGCAGGAGAGGGCAATGGCATCAGGTTAGTGCATCAGGGACAGGGTTCGGTAAGACTTAGCAATCTTAAGCTCAAGCCTTGGGATGGCCGATTTGAGTCGCCACCTACCAATCGCGTTCAATCCAAAACAGACCTGTTAACCCTTCGTAATGGGGACAAGCTGGTGGGCCGAGTGAGCCAGGCTACCCAATCAGCTGTTGAGTTCATGATAGGCGAAACGGCTACGCAGACTCCGTGGGAGCGGGTTGAAAAAATCGAGTGGGGTGGTGTGAGTGATACTTTGAGGCCCCTGAAGCAGGGTGAGGCCAGAGCACATCTGTTAGGGGGGGATCAATTGACTATCAATCTGCAACGAATCCAAGGGCATCAGCTACACTTCACCAGCCCATTTTATGGGGAATCAGCCCTGGAAATTAGATGTTTTGAGCGATTGGATTTCAAAGAACAGCCCAATATTGCCCCCCAAACAACCAACGCCCCCAAACCGTGATGGCACCAGAAGGATCTTTCGCTCAGCGTCTAGAGGGTCTGCAAGAACGCCTGATCCAGGCCTGCGATCGGGTTGGACGTGACCCCAAGGAGGTGACCCTGTTAGCCGTTAGCAAGGGGCACAGCATGCAGGCTATTGAGGAAGCATCCCAATGCGGCCTCAATTGTTTCGGTGAAAACAAGATCCAGGAGGCGAAGCTCAAGATCAGTCAGGCAGCCCCTCATTTCCAGTGGCATTTTATTGGGCACTTGCAAACCAACAAGAGCCGAGATGCTGTGCGCCTTTTCCACCTGATTCACGGCGTCGATTCGATCAAGCTGGCTGAATCGCTTCAGGAACAATGCGCCAAACAGGCAAGGACAGCGCGAGTCTTACTCGAAGTCAACATCTCAGGTGAAGCGACAAAGCACGGATTCACACCCAACCAGATCAAGGATGAGCTTGAGGCGATCAACGCGCTGGATCGCCTGGAAATTCATGGATTCATGACCATGGCCCCTTGGACTCCTGAACCTGAAAAAACGCGACCTGTCTTTCAGGCAATGCAACGTTTGCGAAGGGATTGTGAAGACCTGATGGGGGTCCCCTTCCCGATCATGAGTATGGGTATGAGCAACGATTTCGAGGTCGCTGTAGAAGAAGGATCGACTCTAATACGACTAGGCACTGCTTTATTTGGCAAGCGATCATACGCTACTAGCAGGAAAGACTCGGGCGCATGAAGGCAGCGGTGCTGCATCAAATAGGGCAACCCCTTGTTCTGGAGACAAGTCATGAGTCTGAGATCCCCCACGGCGAAGTCCAGATTCGGTTGAAGGCAGCCGCGCTCAATCGTCGTGATTTTTGGATCACCCAAGGACTCTATCCCAAGATCAAGCTACCGGCGATCCTTGGATCGGATGGAGCAGGTGTGGTCACTGCCCTGGGCGCAGGGGTCGACCCGTCTTGGTTGAACCAAGAAGTCATGCTTTATCCAGGGTTGCATTGGGGGGATGATCCCAGAGTACAATCCTCGAACTTTCAGGTCCTTGGCATGCCCAGGCCAGGCACCCTGGCAACCCATACGTGTGTGCCCGTTTCCTGCCTCTATCCCAAACCCACAGCATGGACTTTCCAGGAAGCCGCGGCCCTTCCCTTGGCGGGCGTTACAGCGTGGCGGGGGCTCTTCACACAGGGTCATCTCATCCCAGGGCAAACCCTTTGGATTACCGGTATCGGTGGTGGCGTGGCCCTGCTAGCAATGCAATGGGCGCTGGCTGCAGGCGCCAGAGTCTGGGTGACCAGCGGTTCCCATTCAAAACTCCAGCAAGCCATATCAATGGGAGCACAAGGCGGTGTCATCTACGGACAGGAGGCTTGGGCCTGCGATTTATCCGACCAGAGTGGCCCGCCCGATCTGATTCTAGATGGCTCAGGAGGCAAGGATCATGACCCCATGCTGGAAGCACTGAAACCTGGAGGGCGCTTGGTTCAGTATGGCGCCACCACGGGCTCACCTCGGTCCTTGAACTTGTTTAAATTATTCTGGAAGCAAATTACCTTGCAGGGCTCTACCATGGGATCCCGAGAGGAGTTTGAATCCATGATGCAGTTTGCTTGCCTACACCAGATCAGGCCAGTCATTGATTCGACTTGGTCCTTGGAGGACTGCCAAGCCGCTATCAATCATCTGGCAAATGGCCACCAATTTGGCAAGGTGATGGTTCAGTGCGCATGACACCTCTGAAGAGCCAGCCTCCTGGCCTGCTCTGCTGGGTTTGAGCTGAGCAAGACGCAATGCGTGCTCAGATTCGCCCTGGCAAGCCACACGGGATCCTGCTTTAGAACAGCCCGTTACCAAGATGATGGATGGAGTGGTGAATCAACCTCGAAACCGATTTGGACTGTCCCGGACCTCGGAGTTCGAACTTCATGGACATGCCCCATGTCGGCTGAATTTGGGGGATTTCTACCCATACGCTGCGCCCATCACTCAACAAACTCACTGATTGCACCTCCAATGGGCGCTGATTGTAATGTTTGGAACCATAGTTGGCCGTACGCTTTAAATCCCACACTTCAACCTCTACTCGCTCAGTGTGCTCGATGAAATCGGCGTCCAGTGGATCACTGAAGGTGATTCGCATCCCGCTTTGGGTGGCTTCCATTGAGATTGGCACATGGGCTGGTTTTCCGGTGTATCGCACACGGTAAAACCCACCGGCCTGCTGTTGGTTTCCAGCCCAAGCAAACATGCCCGCAGTATAAAGTTGTCCGTTCACGGGATGGAAGCGGCCCCGCATCACACCCGTAGGAAAAGCTTCCATGGGGAGTTCGCACATGCCCCCTTGAGCCTGTCCTTGGACCAATTCGTGCGGCACAGTGTAGATTTTCCCATACCCGTAGGACAAATTGAGCAGGACTCCGTTCAAGGGTCCCCATTTTGCATCTGGCCCCACCCAGAGTAATTCAGCTGGTGATCGGTCGAAGGCATTGGTGATCCAACAGAGCGGTTGTTCCATCGCAGCATTGGAAGAATCACTCACGTTGTGATAGCCAAACATGTTTCCATAGAATCCTCCTTCTCGCACATAATTGATACGGTTTTTCGGATTCCAGTGGCCTTCCTGATCGGTCACGATCCAAGATCCATCCGGGTTGAGACACACGCCATTGGCAGCCCGAAACCCATTAGCGACAATGTCAGTCCGAGCTCCATCAGCAGTCACACGCAACAAGGTACCATGATGCGGCACCAGGGCGGTTTTGGCATGCCTAGCCGATTTGGCGTAGTAAAAATCCCCCTTGGAGTCTACCTGAAGCCCCATCGCAAACTCATGGAAATGCTCGGTAACCTGGGCATCATTGTTGAAACTTTCCACGTAATCGATTTCATCATCTCCATTGAAGTCGTGCAGCCTCGCAATTTGATCGCGGCACGTGACGTAAATCGTTCCCTGATGCATTTTTAATCCGAGCGGCTGAAACAGGCCTGAACAGATCCTCCGCCACTTCAACGCCGAAGATTCGAGCCCTACCCCATCGACAAGCCAAACATCTCCCATCCACGTGCAAACCGCGGCCCGACCAGGATGATTGGGGTCAAAATCAAAACCTCCTAGGCGCATCCAAGATTCCCATGGATTGGCTGATGCATCAGGTAGCTGAAGGACGTCGACCGCGAAAGCATCCATCTCATGGCCCCTTTCCACTTGAGTTGTGATCACTTTTTGCCCGAAACGAGGCGCCCCCCCTCCTGTGAGTTGAGCAAAGTCAACCGCCCTGACCCCTTCAGCCAGCCCTCTTAGAGAAGGCTCATCTAGTCGGGAGACCAGCAAGTGCCACTGTCTTTCATTCTGAGAAGGCTCCACGACCATCTCGACAAAACCCTGACGACGTCGCAGACCTACCGTGTGATGGCCCTGGATCCATACCGCCAGATCAGGTCGATCAGGTGCCACCCGAGCCACAAGTTGCCGATTGGCCGAAGACAGCTCAAAACTTCTTACAAAAACCGGAGCATCGCCGTAATCCAAGACACTGGGATGCTCCAAAAAATTATTTTCGCCCACCGTGTACTGCACCACCACCTTTTCTCCGTGATAGTAAAGGCCTTTGTAGTGCACCCAATCACGAGGCAATGGGCCAAAGCGACGCCCATCTCGCCCCGTGATTCGCTCATCCTCCCAGCTTTGCTTTTCGGGGTGCTGCCATGCTGGGGCATCTGGCATTTCAAAAGCGACATCTCCAGAAATGGAAGTATGGGTCCCGTGAGACCCATCAAAGGCAATGCCTCGCCAGTCCACGAAGGAGTCCCCGGTGTAGGCAGCCGCCACACGCATGGTATCTTCGTCGTAGACCATCCATGCCTGCCCCTTGGAAACACCCCCTTGACCAGGATCCAGACGGACATTGATGCCTTTTTGGGCAATGTTCCAATCAGATGTTTTTTTGGCATCGTTGACTTGGTAGGTCCACATCAAGGCAGGGCCAAAATCCATTTTCTGATATTGAGGTAGATCCGAAGTCTCTTGCACCGACCGTGGCTCTTGAAGCCTCAAGGGTCTGGGCAAGGATGCAAGATAAGCCGGGCTGATTTCATAATACTCCATGGGATTATGCGGACGCACCAAGGCTTCACGGATATACTGAATCACGGCATATTTTTGTCGGGGGGTGTATTGCCCCTGAGGAACCATCATCCCATAGCCATGAGTCAAGGTCTGATACATCGCATAAGGATCATGACCATTGCGAAACTGACCCTCATGGAACTTGAGCGCTGTGGGGAGAAAACCAGCTTGTTGGGCCGTTCCATGGCAAGTCACGCATAGGCCTTGGTAAATTTCTTGCCCCTCGTTGAAAGTGGATTGGTCCCAGCCCGAAATGAGTGTGGCGTGATCCACCTCACTCAGAGGCTGGACCCATGCTTTGATCACATCAACCTTGCCTTCCAAGCGAGGAACGACTCCGAAACCTGCTACGCCCTCTCCCTCAAAGGTCTCCTGCGGCATCATTCCCTGCCATAATAAGTTAGGGGGATTCAGGGGCTCTTGACCGGATCCCATCCAGGCGGTTAAGGCATCATCTAAAAGTCCATCCTTCCAAAAACGCACTTCCTGAATCGATCCATTTTGCCAATCCATCCCGAAATCAGAGGCAGATCGGCCAATCTTAAATCGATGAAGTGGCTCATCCTTGGCTGTCAATCCTTCTCCAAATGCCACCTGTTCCCCATCCAAAAACAAACGAGCATTCCCATCGCGCACCTGGATGACAGCGTGATGGGGTTGGCCATCATTAACTTGAGCGGCTGAATTCATGGCCCCTAGCCAACCGATGTCATAAACCAATCGTCCATCACGGATGAAAAGAGCCTTGGCATTAGGAGCCCATTTAGCATCGGTCGCACTCTTGGAAATCAGGGTGCCTTCGCCCGTGGTCTGAAAGCGCACCGACGCGGTGTAGGATGCATCCATGCGAAAAATATTTTGGGCGTCTTCCAGGGTGGACTCATATCGATTCGATTCCTTTGCAGGCAAGGCAAGGCTGAGCATCTCACGACCGTCCATGGAAGCAACCAATCGACCCTCTTTTTCAGGTAGGTGCTCGTGCTCAACGGCAAGGACATGATTACCGCTCAGCAATCGAAGGGAAACCTCGGACCCAAGGTGCAAGCGTGCTTCCTCAGTCGCAGGCAATTGATAGTGCAGAAAAAGTCGGAAATTGGCTCGAGCCGGCTCACTTCCCGAATCAGGGGACTTGAAAACAGGCACCATCAGCGCGTCCAATCGCTTGGATGGGGGATAGCCATTGGTCTGAGCCTCGAGTGCTTTGCTTGCGAGGAGGCTCATGAGTATCCAGCATGGCCATGCCAGACTCGAGAAGCCACGCGTGATCCCATCCAAAGAAGGTAAGTAGGTAGCTTGAGCGGCGTATTTGGAGATGATGTCGTTTTGGATCATGTATCAATGGGTTAGGCTTTTCCTGCACTAACGGCCAGGAATGGCGTTTATTGTTAAAAAAGTTTTTCTAGTGATCGACTCACAGATCCCTGGGGGTGTGGCGCAGTGTGAGCATCAGACACCCTGCCAAGGCCAGCGAAAGACCCAGGTAAACCCATCCCAGGGTGTAGCCACCACTAGTTTCCTTAAGCCAGCCGATGCAGTAGGGTCCCACAAAACCCCCTATATTGCCGAATGAATTGATCATGCCAATGGCTCCGGCTGCAGCCGATCCAGTCAGAAAAGTTGTGGGATAGGACCACCATACCCCAAAGGGGGCGTAAACCCCCACTGCAGCCATGCATAGCATCAGGTAACTCAACCAGGGATTGTCAAAGGACGTGCCCAGCAAAAGACCCACAGCTCCTATGAAGGGCCCTATCGCACCATGAAATCGTTTTTCCCCAGTCACCGAGGATCGGTGTCCGATCCAAAGCATGAACCCCAGGGAAAGACACATGGGAGGAACAACCATCCATCCCAATGCCAAATCAGACCAACCACTGAGGGCCTTTAGCACAGATGGCATCCAGTATCCAAAGCCCCAAAAACCGGTGATCCAAAGAAAATAAATCAGGCATAATTTCAGCACTTTAGGATCACATAAGGCCTGCATCACGGTGTAGTGCCTTGTCTCTAACTTGGCATGGCACTCGCGCTTGTATTGATCCAGCAACCACTTTTTCTCATCAGCGTTGAGAAAGGTGGCCTGAGCAGGATCATCGCAAAACCACCTAAGCAATATCACGGCGAAAATTAAGGCAGGAAGCGCCTCCAGCAGGAAGAGCGTCTGCCAGCCCTCCAATCCGGGCAACTGAAAGCCCAGGACCCAGCCTGCCAATGGGGCTCCAATGATGTTCGAGACCTGCAGGGAGGCAAGTAGCAGCGCGATGGCTCGAGGCCGATCCCCAGCCCCAAACCAGCGTGGGATGCATGAGGCATAGAGGACGGGATAAAGACTTGCCTCGGCAAGCCCAAGGGCAAAGCGCAGCAGGTAGAATTCCCAGACTTGGGTCATGAATGCCATCAATCCAGAAACCAAGCCCCAACTAAACATGATACGCGCCAACCATTTTCGCGGGCTCGTGCGCTCAGCTATGAGTGCTCCTGGTATTTCAAAGAGGACATACCCTAGAAAAAAGATACCTGCCCCAAGCCCAAACACCTCATCTGAAAACTGCAGATCTTGATTCATGGTCAGCTTGGCGTAGGCCAAATTGACCCGATCAAGGTAGGCGATGACAGAAGTGATGAATAAAGGAGGCAATACGTGCAGGTAGGCTTTCCGACGCGCGCTCTGGGCAGCAGCTAAGTCTTCTGGCTGGGGCAAGGTCATGGAAGCAATTGGCAAAAGAGGGTTTGTGTAGCCCAATATTAGCAGAACAATGAAATATTTTGGCATTGAAGCCAACCCGAATTCGGTAAAATATCTTGCTTGTGAATAGCCCTTCCAAACGTTCGATCCAGTCATGCCAGATGGTCCCTTTATGGATGGTGACATGGTGCCTGTGCTCTATTGCGCCACACGCATGGGGGGCTCAATGGTCGTCGCTTTTCAATGGTGAAAACCTAGATGGCTGGATCAAGCGAGGAGGCAACGCAACCTATGAGGTTTCGGAGCAAACCATCATCGGGACAACACGTCAGGGGGGAGCTAACACCTTCCTTTGTACCGATCGCGACTATGGGGACTTCATTCTGGAGCTAGAATACCTCGTGGACCCGGCCATGAATTCAGGCATCCAAATACGAAGCCTGAGCGACCCTGACTACAACCGAGGCGTGGTGCATGGCTACCAGGTGGAAATTGATCCAAGCAAGCGTGCCTGGTCTGGCGGCATCTATGACGAAAGTCGTCGTGGCTGGCTTTTCCCTTTGAAGGATCTCCCTCAGGCACAAGCTGCCTTCCGACAAAACCAATGGAATCACTACCGGGTTGAGGCCATCGGCGATTCTATCCGCACTTGGGTCAACGGGGTCCCTGCTGCGGATTTGCGGGATTCACTGAACGTATCCGGATTCATTGCTCTTCAAGTTCACGGTACCAATCGTGAGGAACCCATGCAGATCAAGTGGCGCAACATCCGCATCCAGGATCTGGGTGAACACCAATGGAAGCCTTTGTTCAACGGCAAAGATCTAAGCGGATGGCATACTCTTCCAGGAGGCACGTGGGAGGTTGTCGATGGGACAATCCAAGGGACCAGCCCAGCCAGTGAACCACGGCACGGACTTTTGGTATCCGACCAAACCTATGGCGATTTCACTGTCCGCGCTTCCTTCAAGGTAACCCGTGGAGACAGTGGCTTTTATTTTCGTTCTGAAAAATCTGGGGATGGGGTTGGCGTGCACGGATTCCAGGTTGAAGTGGATACTTCCTACGAAACCGGGGGGCTTTACGAAACCGGGGGTCGTGCGTGGGTGATTGAACACCCAGCCGACAAAAAGACACCCTGGTATCGAAAAGGCGAATGGAATCAGCTGACGGTCTCGGCTCATGGCCAGCGCATTACCGTGCACATAAACGGGCATCAGACTGCTTCCCTGGAAAAGGATCCTGGTCGCTTGGCTGGCCATCTTGCACTTCAGCTTCACGGAGGGCAGGACATGCATGTGGCTTACCGCGACATCGAAATCCTGGCCCACCCCTGACCCTGTTTTGACTTTAGGATGTTGGCAATCTAAGTTGCGCTCATATGGAACACTTGCACGCTCCATGGCGCATTGATTACATTCTGGCGCCTAAAGAACCCAAAAGCGAAGATTCCCTGTTCACCCAGATCGCTCAATCCTCCGACGACGAGGCCAATCTGGTCCTGTGGCGAGGTCAGTCATGCTATGTGGTCATGAACCGCTACCCCTACAGCGGAGGGCATCTCATGGTGGTCCCCTACCGTCAGGTTGCCAACCTGGATGACCTCGACCAACAGGAACTAAGCGCCCTGATGGAAGCCACCCAAAACTCTATCAGAGTGTTGAGACATATCATGCAGCCAAGTGGCTTCAATATCGGCATGAACCTGGGGGCCGTTGCGGGTGCCGGCATCCAGGAGCATCTCCACATGCATATTGTGCCTCGCTGGGAGGGGGATACTAATTTCATGCCAGTTATCGGCGCCACAGCCGTCCTCCCAGAGGCTCTGGAAGCCCTGGCTGAGAAACTGCGTGCGGCCTTTCGAGGCAGTGAACCGATTCAGGAAGCATGAAACTGACCACACCTTGCATGCAGGCAACCATTGATCGATCTCGGCCTAGCTTTCATTAAATTGTCTTTTCCTCATGGCAACTGAAACACTGCATTACGAAAATGCCCATCAGGCTCAATTACTTTTTGCCAATGACGCGCGCAATCTGAAGCTGCTGGAAACTGAACTGGGGGTTAAAGCTATCACGCGCGATGGCTGGATAAAGCTCGAGGGTGACTTCGACAAAGTCGAACAGGCCAAAGAGCTTTTCATGACTCTGGAGAAAGCACTTAAGGCTGGCACTGCCATCCGCATGCGTGAGTTCAATCAATCCCTGGAAATCATCAAGCAGCATGGAGCCGGTGCCCTCAAACGATTGTATGAGGAGCGTATTCAACCCTCGAGCCGCAAGCCTCCTATTCATCCAAGGACCGCGGGCCAGAAAGAATACATCGAAGCAATACGTAAGCATGATGTGACCTTTGGTATCGGGCCAGCTGGAACAGGCAAAACTTACCTTGCGATGGCCATGGCAGCTCAGGCACTCAAAACCGGTGCGGTCAGCCGAATCATCCTCACTCGCCCAGCGGTGGAAGCCGGGGAGGCACTCGGGTTCCTACCTGGCGATCTCCATGAAAAACTCGATCCTTATTTGAGACCCCTGCAAGATGCTCTGTTGGACATGCTCCCTGCAGAAGAAATTGAAAAGTATCGTGATCGAGGGATTATCGAGATTGCCCCACTTGCTTACATGCGTGGGCGCACCCTGAATTATGCCTTCATTATTCTTGATGAGGCCCAAAATGCCACCACCGAACAAATGTTCATGTTTCTGACTCGACTTGGGATGAATTCTCGGGCCGTCATCACGGGCGATCCTACTCAAATAGACCTACCAAAGCATAAACCCTCAGGCCTCCTTGAAGCGAGAAAGGCCTTACAGGGAATTGATGACATAGCGATTATCGAATTTCAGAGAAAAGATGTCATTCGCCATCGGCTGGTTCAGAAAATTGTGGCTGCCTATGAGGACCATCGTCAACAGCAGGCTAGGTAGGCTACAGCACAAGCACTCATTTCCATGGCCTCAAGCATGCATCTGATCGAGGTTCGAAATCGCCAAAGAAAGTGGGCTGTCGATTTGGCAATCAGTCGTGCCGCTGCCTCCTGGGCTGCCGCTGAGATCCTGCATGAACGTGACTGTGAACTGTCTATTCAATTTCTCGCCTCTTCTCGCATGGCCCATATCAACCATCAATTCCTCCAGCACGAAGGGGCAACCGATGTCATCACCTTCGACCTGAGTTCTGAAGGCACTCAGGGCATGTTGCTAGGCGAGATCCTGATTTGCCCGGAAATCGCCTATCATTATGGCCTGACCTACCACACCCATTGGTTTGAGGAATGCATGCGCTACCTCATCCACGGCATGCTTCACCTGGTAGGTTATGATGATCATGAGCCTGATGATCGGCGCGTGATGAAAACTCAAGAAAACCACTGGTTAAGCCATCTAAAAAAAACGATTCCCCTACCCACACTACCCGTTCCCTCATCGGTGAGGGGCGGAGAATAAACCTACCGAGGTTGAATCCAATGGAACAGACGCAGGGAATCATCATCCGTTGCATTCGCTATTCTGAGACCAGCCTCATCGTTCACTGGATCACCAAGGATCACGGACGTTTGAGTACCATGGCGCGGGGCGCTTTGAGGAACAAATCAGCTTTCAAAGGAAAGCTCGACCTGTTTAACCACTGTTTGCTGGCCTTCAAACGCAGCTCTCGTTCCACCCTGCATACCTTGCAGGAGATCCAGCTCAAGAACCCACCCGGACCACTGAGTCGACATCTAGATCGTTTCGAGTATGCCTGCTGCGCCGCCCAGATGGTTGCCCACTGCGTTGAGGAAGACACCCCCATGGATGGTTTGATGGAACTTTTTGAATCCTATCTCAAAGGGATGAGTCAAAAGGATACAGACGGCCTCATCCAGACGCTTTGTTTTGAATGCCATCTTCTTGAACTGCTTGGTTTGGCTCCCCCTTGGACAGAGACTCGACTTGACGGGGCAAGCAAGGATTTGGTGTTACAGTGGATGGCGTTGGGATCAGACACACTGGCAAATGGATGCAAGGCTTGCGATCGCCTCAATGGCCGCGCATTGGCCCATTATCTGGCATGCCTATGGACCGATTACTTGGGACGCCTTCCCAAGTTGCGTCACCGAATGATCTCGTGAGCGCGTAGATTGTTTCACCCTTTTCAGAGCTGTTGATCGCAGACCTGGATGCCATGCCTCAAAGACTGAAGCGGATCCTTCCAGGTAGGGATGAACTCATGGGCTACATACCCTTCATAACCCGTTCTTAGGATCTCTCTCATGATCGCGGGGTAATTGATTTCCTGGTTATCGTCCAGTTCTCCTCGTCCCGGGTTGCCAGCGGTATGATAGTGCCCAATGAGTGGATGGTAGCGGCGGATCCGGCGAATGACATCACCATGCATCACCGACACGTGGTAAATATCAAAGAGCAGCTTAAAATAGGGAGAGGCAAGGCTTTCAACGAGCTGTATGCAGAAATCGACATGATCACCAAAATAACCTGGATGCCCCTTCATAGGATGAGAGCCATCGCGAGAGTTAAGGTGCTCAAGCACCAGGGTTACCTTCTTTCGCTCAGCGTGCAAAAGCACCTTTTTCCAGGTATTGAGACATAATTGCACAGCCGCTTCATCATCCATTCCCTCGTAGCGCATCCCGGTAAAGGTAATCACTTTGTTCGCTCCCACCGAGGAGGCTAAATCAATCGCCTTAGTTAACCCGACGACTACCTGCTCGGTGTAGGCAGGATTGCAAGGGCCTTGGGCAAAGCCGTGTCCTCCAGAAACCAGAGAAATATTCAATCCCAGGGCCTTGACCTCGGCATAGGCTGATACGGGGATACCCTCGATGGCTGAAAGACCCATTTGCTTCCCCTGACGGGCTAGCTCAGCTGGCGACATGGGATTGAAGCACCAGCCCATGACTGAGTGTCGAATGGGACCCTTAGCAACGTAATCTGGTTTCATTGAAGACTGTGACAACTGCCCCTTGAGCGAGGGTGCAAGACATGATGCCATGGCCACCGAGGAGGCTTGGAGCATGAATTGCCTGCGATTGGTTTTCATGTTAGGAAGGATCACAAGTTAGCCCTTAGCGGGGGCTCTCTACCAGCTCAAAGCAACCTGTTCGCAAGACCTATCTTCATTGGCTTCCATGATAGGCCTTCTCATAAACCTTGAGTCGCTGGAAATTACTTTGAGCCTGATCAATACAAGGGATGTCATTCAGAAGCTCCTTGGTTGTTGGTACCTCCCCCCATGCCGTCACCATGAATGCCTCCCTGGCGTGGTCATCGTCTATGCCAAGCTCTCGATTCTGCCTGATAAAGCGTTCGCGTAATTCCACCTTCCAGGCATCGAAATCGGCAGGAGCCTGCATCCGATGGCGCCCCACCCACGGGAGCCACTCCATAATCTGGCTTTGATGGCACCAGGTCATCTGAGCGATCGTTTCAAACATCGGTTCCACATCCACCACGAAATCCGGATGATTGGACCCAGCCATGTAACCATCATAGGTATTCAGGATGACCGGCACCTTGCATGGGGTCGCCGTCCCTGCAGGTGAAGGATATTCTTCCAAGAAAGCATGCGGGACATTGATCATGTAGGCAACCTTCCTGACTGCCTCAGCCACGGCTACGTGATCCACATGAACTCCAGCAAGCGGATCAATCGGCAACGGCGGGCAGAAAAGGTAATCAGGTTCAAAGTCTCTGATTGCCTTCCACAGAGCCGCTAGCAATTCGCGCGTCACCAGCAGGCAGGCCTCACGGGGTATCGATCCGTCAGGCAAACGTAAGCTATGGAACTCATATTGACCAATGCTTGCCGAGGCTTGCTGCTCCTTTAAGCGCACTTGGGTGGTCTGATCGGGTCCATGCAAATGATGGCCAGCTCGACCATCAGTGCAAACCAACACCCTTGCCTTCAAGCCTGTGCTCAGTCTTCGCCGCCAGGCCTCGAAAAGGCCCGATGCGGTGAATTCATAATCATCAAAATGGGCATGAACAAAAAGGATCTTCATGGGACTCAATCATGGTTCAATCCATTCATTTGTCGACCTCAGATCCTTCAATAAACTCCCAAAGGCTCCCCCCATTCTGGAAAAACCTTTTTGGAGGTTGACCTTGAATTTGAGGAAAAATAAGATTTGTTTAAGCCAAAGCTCATCAAGCCACATTCAGGAATGTCAAAGATTTACGACAACATCGTCCAGACCATCGGTCACACCCCCCTGGTCCGCCTCAATAGGGTGACTGATGGTATCGATGCAACCGTCTTACTCAAATGCGAGTTTTTCAACCCGCTAGGTAGTGTCAAGGATCGCATCGGTATGGCCATGATCGAGGATGCCGAAAAACGTGGTATCCTCAAAAAAGAAACGGTCATTATCGAACCAACTAGTGGCAACACGGGTATTGCGCTGGCTTTTGTTGCTGCCGCCAAAGGTTATAAACTGATCCTCACCATGCCTGAGACCATGTCGCACGAACGCAGGACCCTCCTGGCCCTGTTGGGAGCGCAATTGGTGCTCACTCCTGGGGCTCAAGGCATGAAAGGAGCCATCGACAAGGCCAAGGAGCTGGCAGAGCAGACTCCTAATGCGTGGATACCCCAACAATTTGAAAATCCCGCTAACCCGCAAATCCACCGTGAAACCACTGCCGAAGAACTCTGGGATGACACCGATGGTGCGATTGATATTTTGGTAGCTGGCGTCGGAACCGGTGGCACCATCAGCGGATGCTGCGAAGTCCTGCGTTCAAAAAAACCTGGTTTCCAAGCTATCGCTGTTGAGCCAAGCGACTCGCCAGTTATTAGTCAGACACTTGCTGGGGAAGCATTGACTCCTGGACCTCACAAAATCCAAGGCACAGGAGCTGGATTCATCCCCGACAACCTGCACTTGCAGGGATCAGACGGTGTGGACCAGATCCAGGAATGTGTGCGAGTCAGCAATGATGATGCCTTCGCCATGGCCCGTCGTCTGGCCAAGGAAGAAGGTTTGCTGGTAGGGATCAGTACCGGAGCCAATGTGGTCGCAGCTCTGGAAATCGCTCGTAGGCCTGAAAACAAGGGCAAAATGGTCGTCACCATCGCCTGTTCAACGGGTGAGCGTTACCTCAGCACCCCGCTGGCAGCTGAAGCGAGAGCCGAGGTCGATGCCTAGTCAGTTTGCCTGTCCGGGATTTCTCCCGACTGCTTAGTAGCTCTCTTTAAGCCGAGCTTTTCACCGCTTGGCTCTCTCATGTGCAGCATTTGGCGGCTAGCAAGCCCTTGGCATCCCTATACAGCCCTTGCAGGCCAGATAAGCCACGAAGGGTCGAGTGACCCATTTAATCGCTGGCTGCATCACCATCCTGAGGCAATTCCCTGCTGGGAACTTCTCCATCATGCATCGCAAAATGTTCCTCGGGGGCCTTAACTAAACGGTGACGGGCAAACAAAGCAAAATAGCCTATGCCAGCCAAAAACCAAATCAGAGCACCCAAGACGGCATGACGATAGCTCGAATCAATAAAAAGGGCTAATAAAGTCATCACTGAGAGTAGGCTGGCAAACCAGGCTCCCCAGACTCCGGTAGGACTCAAATAGGGGCGCTTCATGGCAGCATGGTGCTTTCGCAGGCGCAAGAATGAGGCCATTTGCATGACATAGGCAATGACCGCTCCAAAGACAGCCATATTGAGCAGGGCGGCTCCCACTGCACTGCCTGGACTGGCAAAATGAATCACCAATGCGACGGCATACCCAATCAAGGCCCCGAACACCAAGGCAACGTGCGGCGTCTTGCGTCGGGGGGCAGTCAGAGACAGGAAAGATGGAAAGTAACCTGCTCGGGACAAAGAGTAGATCTGCCGGCCATAGGCATAAATGATGGAGTGAAAGCTTGCAACCAGCCCAGCCACAGCAATCAATGCAAGGACTCGGGTTCCTAAACCTTCCCCAAAAATTGTTTTAAAGCCCTCAAAAAGAGGTTCATCGCTTTGAGCAATCCCTGCGGCTCCAGGTGCGATCCCCGCATTGAGAATGAGGGTGGCAAAGGCACAGAAGACTAGGGTCATCAAACCACTGACGATGCCTCGAGGCAAATCCCGCTGGGGCTTTTGGGCCTCTTCGGCTGCAAGAGGTAGTTGCTCGATAGCCAGGTAGAACCAGACAGCAAAAGGCATGGCAGCAAAGATCCCTGCCCATCCCTTCGGCAGGAACTGTGTTGCCCCTTCCCCGGGCTCCATGTTGAAAGCTTGTTGCCAGTCAAAGTGAGCTAAAGCTCCACAGTAAAATACGAGCAAGATGGCAAGGGCAACCAGGGTGATGAACACTGAAAACCGAAAAGAAATCTCAACCCCCCAAATATTTAGCCCAACAAAAACACTGTAGGCTGCCAACCACCACAGAGGTTCCCACGCTTCAGGGGTTTCAAAAATAGCGCCCAAATAGCCTCCAATACCCACAACAATAACCGCGGGAGTTAGGATATATTCCATATTTTCGGCTAAGCCAGTCAGGTAACCGCCCCAAGGCCCCATGGCTGTGCGAGCAAAGGAATAGGCACCTCCTGTATGAGGCATGGCCGCACTCATTTCGGCAATGCTGAAACACAACCCGACATACATTAGCGTGATGAGCAAAGTGGCTACCAGCAGGCCTCCAAATCCCCCCGCCCCAAGACCAAAGTTCCAGCCAAAAAAATCCCCAGATATCACGGCCCCAACCCCCAGCGCCCAAAGATGAAAGACCCCAGCAAAACGCTTGAGCTGCCGCTTTTGAAAATAATCCTCTCCCACTTCCCGATAGGTCACCTGACTCGATGAGGGATGTTTACCAGGTTTCATAGGAAGATCAAAGGTCCTCAAGGCGGTTCCCAAGGGCACGCTCCACAGCCTGATAGACATGCTGAATAGGGACCCCGAATTGTTGAGCTGCCTGACGACAAGATTCAAATTCGGCCGTCACCCTCAAGCGCGCATCACCAAGGTATCCCTCTTTGGTCATGATATTCCCGAAGGCCGTAGCGACTTCACCCTCCCGTCGAGTGAGTTTGATCCGATCATGATAACTTTTTCGCAAGCCAAATGCAGTGGTTTCACGAAACATGAGGCGTTCAAACGTATCCTCTTGACCCCGCGCACAGAGCAAACTCAGCAGCACCCCCGGCCGTTGTTTTTTCATGTAAATTGGAGCAAAGAACACATCCAGAGCTCCCTGTTTCAAGGCCAGCTCCATGAAGTGCCCTAACCACTCCGGCTGACAATCATCCAGATTGGTCTGGAGCAACACGACTTGGTCAGAGCAGTCCTCTACCTCAGGTTGAGAAGCGCTTGTCGTGCCCAAAACCGCGCGGAGCACGTTGGGGCGGCCAGGAATATCTCGCCCGCCCAGACCATAGCCGACTTGGGTCGCCACAAGACCTTCCATGGGACCAAAAGATTCCACTAATTCAGCCAACAAGGCAGCGCCGGTGGGAGTCACCAGTTCGTGAGGCACATCACACTGGCTGAGTGCAATGCCCGCTTCACCCAAAATGGAAAGGGTTGCCATCGTTGGCACAGGGAATTTCCCATGAGCGCAGTGAACAGAGCCAGTGCCCTCGACAACCGGTGAGGCAAGCACTCGGGGGCAGCCCATTTTTTCCAGGGCAATGCAGGCACCTAGGATATCGACAATGGAATCTACAGCGCCCACCTCGTGAAAATGAACCTCCTCAGGAGGCAGTCCATGAACCTTGCCTTCAGCAACAGCGATGCGGTGAAAAATCGCTTCGGCACGTTTTTTGACCCAATCCGAGAGCGGGCTTTGCCTGATTAGGGTTTTGATTTGTGCATAATTGCGAGCGTGATCCGTATCGTGACCGTGATCCTCGATGCCACCATGACTGTGGGTGTGGGAATGGGCATGGGTGTGACCCCCGTGTGAATGGCTATGGTGTGTCTCCCCCTGAGAAGCATCCAGGAGCACATCAAACTTGACGCCTTCCACGCTTGATCGGCTCGCTCGCCCTACTTTGAGTTCATAGGAACCGATTTCCAGCAAATCCAGTTGCTGCCTCAAATATCCCTCATCCAGCCCCAAATCGAGCATGGCTCCCAGGAACATATCCCCGCTGATCCCACTAAAAAGATCCAGATAAAGTGTCTTCATAAAGGCTACTATGCGAGGGGGTGAAGGAGTTGAGTGATCTGACTTGCCGCAAAAGCAGCTCCAAATCCGTTATCAATATTCACGACTGTGACGCCACTCCCACAGCTGGTGAGCATCCCTAAAAGCGCTGCCAAACCATTAAAACTCGCCCCATACCCCACGCTGGTTGGCACTGCGATGATTGGCTGCGACACCAGCCCAGCCACCACACTTGGCAGAGCCCCTTCCATCCCTGCGACCACAATAAGCACCTCGGCTTGCTGAAGACGCTCCAAGGAAGCAAGCAATCGGTGCAGACCCGCTACCCCCACGTCATAAATCCGTTCGACATGGTTGCCCATGACTTCTGCAGTGACAGCGGCCTCCTCAGCTACAGGCATATCGCTGGTGCCAGCCGAGACCACGCAAACCTTTCCTCCCATGTGAAGTTCTGTAGAACCTTGCCACACCAGACAACGGGCCAGAGGATGGTAGGTCA
>Ga0181590_10000820_pt1 | contig 25682 bp, 24 predicted proteins | sample 071ome_34_FD_132446 | JGI IMG/M metagenome (GOLD analysis project Ga0181590, IMG submission 132446) | Coastal salt marsh microbial communities from the Groves Creek Marsh, Skidaway Island, Georgia - 071411BT metaG (megahit assembly) | ecosystem: Environmental > Aquatic > Marine > Intertidal...
ATTCGGTCTTGATAAGATTGCAGATAAGTTGATGTGATGATGTTGAAATTGACCGAGGATATCATATAACAAACCTGGTCGATCAACATGAGGTGTGATTATTAATGATGCTTTTTTATAAGTTTCATAATTTGGATGCAATGAAATACATGCAAATCGTGTTTCATTATGAGAAAAATCCTCTATATGATCAATATGGGGTAATGTTCCATCGATAAGATGCATTGGCACGATCGCAACACTTTTTTCATCAACATGTTTGATCGAATCAGAATTTGATGCTGTTGTAATGATATTGAGCGATTTATAATTGGATAAAAATCGTTGACATTGTTGTTGAGTAACAAATTGAGCGTAAAGATTTTTTGCTTGCTTTATATGCCCAACACATCCAAATGCAATGGGTAATGTATGTGTATTAAAAATATATCCAGAATGTTTAATAAGACCATCTAAGGTTTGATAAACAAACCCATCTGTAGAATTTTCTAGAGGTACAAGAATATCGGTATCTTCAGATAAGCTTTCAAAGACTGATTGCAGATTTTTTTCATAACGAATGTTGTATGTATGTTTGTAGTGCATGGTTGCACATACTTCTGAAAATGATCCTTCAGGACCAAGTGTCATGAGTGTTTTCATAAATGAAACTTTCTTTTAATCGCTTCAAAAATCGCACGAATATTAAAAAATATAAGGCCTAAAAATACACTTATGGATACTAAAAAAGTAATTTGTGTTGGTAGAGGTTCACGGATCCATCCTAATAAATAAAATCCATATGGGATGATGCCTAAAATGCTGAGTAAAAATACATGGTACCCATCGTCATCATCACGATCTTTTTTAAATAAAATAACAATCGCATAAAGTAAAATATTGACACCTAATACAATTGGAATTACATAATCAAGTGCCCAAACTGTTTCTCTTATGAGGAGTCCTATACTCAGGAGTAAAATCAACGTAAGTAACATAATTTTTGTTACTTTGAGTGTCCAAAATTCTGACAAGAATACAAAAGATGCCATGATGATTGCATACAAATGAATGACACCAGCAATTAAAGAAAAAGAAGCATCTTGATTTTGAATGTCAATAAAAAATAACACAATAAAACTTAAAATATTTAAGTAAATAAAACCTTTAAATATTTTCGTATTATTTTTTTGTTTTGTAAATTTTGGAAAGGTAATCGTGGGTTTAGTCGCATCCGTTTCCAATGGCTGACCGCACAAGACACATTTTGTCTGAGGTGTCTCATAGTGAAGATGACATTGTTTACAATAAGACATCGTATGCCTCCTCGTAATTGGATATCACACGCATTTTTAAGTTATGAAGATGAAATGTATCGACCATTTTCTTCATAATTGAGTGGTCTTTTAAGCGTGTTGCTAAATTCAGTTGCAACGTATCTTGATAACTAATAGAAGAAATACCTAAACCAAACCCACCAATAATAAAGTTAATGTCAGAAATGTAAGGTAACATCGACTGTGGACATTTTGCTTGACCTAAGTTAGAAAAAGATGCAGTGTTTATTTTAGTGCCTAACATATCATAGCCAATTTTAAAGGCAATATTTTTAATAAAGAATGGCATCATTCTTAATATCCAAACTTTTTCTAATGAGACATAGCCTGATAATCTTGAAACGAGTTGTTCTGTTGTGAGTTGCTCTTTAAACTGAGTTTTTGTGATCGAAATAATGTCATCAAAGGATAATTTGGACTGATTTGGATAAAATACAGTTTTTAAGTACATAGAAAAATTTCTTAGTGTAACAGCATCAAAATAAGGTCTTAAATTAATGGGTATAAAAAGTTTGATTGGTTTTTTTTGTTGAGCAAAATGTAAACTTTCTTGCATCATCGCATACACAACTACAGACGCAATATATTGTGTTATAGTCGCGTCATAAGATTTTGCAACTTGTTTCATTTCATTGACTGAGAACTTCAAACTAAATAAATGTGAAAATTGATATTTATAAGCTTCATTTTTTAGGTGAAAAGCATGTTCTTCACGCATTTTTTTAACAGACTTTTTGTCATAATTAGAAACAAAAGCGTCTTCATTTTCTCTTGGTTGAATGGGACGTCTCCCTAAAATCATGCCTTCAGGATCTAATTCATGGCCACGTAATGTTAAATATTCATAGACGATAGAGAGTAAAAATTGATATGCACCACTACCATCTGTTAACGCATGAAATGTTTCTAATGTTATACGGTTATTAAAGTAATACACTTTAAACAAATAATGTTGATTTTTACTTGGATGAAAATATTGAGTAATGACGGATGGCTCTTTTTCTACTTTGAAATATGTGTGGTTTGAATCGAAATATTGCCAGAAAATACCTGTTTTGATTTTAACTGCAAATGCTTCAAATCTCGGAATCACGAGATTGACTGCTTGCTCTAATACTTCAACATTAACTTCTTCATATAAAGACATACTTAAACGGAACACATTTGAGCGTTCTTGATTAGAAATGGATGGAAATACCTTTCCAGCATTATCAATTTTAAACCAGTAGCGTCTTTTTCTCATCTTGCCTCAGTACAATAATTATACCTTTTTTTAACATATTTACTTACTATTATACTAAAGATTTATAAAAAAAGTATTAATTTGAGATAATTAACTTGAGGTGAACTTATGTTAGAAACAACAGGCATTCATCACGTTACTGCGATGACTTCTGATGCTGAAAAAATATATCAGTTTATGACGAAGATATTAGGTTTAAGACTTGCTAAGAAAACTGTAAATCAAGATGATATTCATACGTATCATTTATTTTTTACAGATGCAAATGGATCTCCTGGAACAGATTTAACGTTTTTTGATTTTCCCAATTCGAGAAAGCGTTCATTAGGAAAAAATGCCATTCAAACAATTGGATTACGTGTTAAAAATAAAGATGCTTTGCTTTATTTTCAAGCACGTTTTGAAAAACATCATATTACACATGGACATATCGAAACTTTATTTGATATGACAATATTACCCTTTCAAGATTTTGATGGGCAGCATTACATGCTTGTTTCAGATGAAGGACTTTACACGGATGGTTTGACAGTGCCATGGCATGATACAGACATTCCAGAAGATTATCGTATTTTAGGACTTGGACCGATTGAATTTATTGTACATGATTTAGATGTCATGTCAAAAGTCATGACAGATATGATGCATTTTAGATTAGTTGCGATTGAAGATGATACGGCATTATTTGAAACACACAAAGGTGGTAATGCTGCGCGTGTCATCGTTAGACAAGATGATCAGTTGCCTCTAGCCATTCAAGGTTTTGGAGGCGTCCATCATGTTGCCTTTAGAGTAAAAGATGATGATGCATTACATCAATGGATTGAGCATTTAAATAGAATTCCTGCAAGACATTCTGGATATGTAGACCGTTTTTATTTTCATTCTCTATATACTCGGTTACATCAAGGGATATTATTTGAGTTTGCAACAGATGGCCCTGGTTTTGAAGATGATGAAGAAGATTTAGAGCACCTTGGAACAACACTTGCCTTACCACCAAAACTTAGACCTTATCGAAAACAAATAGAAACACAAATTAAACCCATAAAAACGAGTAAAGCATCATGATACATCATGTATTTGAAAAAGGTACAAGTAAAGATGTCATGATTTTATTACATGGTACAGGTGGTAATGAAAGAGATTTATTACAATTGTCAAACTATATTTCTAAAGAGGCAACTAAAATTGGCATAAGAGGTCGTATTTTAGAATCTGGCATGCCAAGATACTTTAAACGTTTGTCTCCAGGAATATTTGATTTGGAGAATTTAATTGAGGAAACACATTGGTTACATCAAGCGATTGTTGAACTAATAGATGAGTATGAACTTGATCAATTCAGAATCCATGTACTTGGATATTCTAATGGTGCAAACATCGCATCATCACTTAATTTTCATTTCCCATCATTATTTAAATCATCGATGTTATTTCATCCTATGAAACCTTTTGAACAATTTGATTATCCAAATTTAAAAGATCAACACATTTGGATTGGTGCTGGTAAAAATGATCCAATCGTGCCTCAACAGCAAACAATTGATTTAGCGACTATTTATCAGAAACATGGCGCAGAAGTAGAGGTTTTTTGGTCTCATAGTGGACACCAAATTACTCAAGAAGCAATCCTTCAAGCACATCAATTTTTTCATAAAAAAAACACCTAACAAGGTGTTTTTTTTATTGTTCATTTGATTCGTGATAATAGTGATCTTGGATGACATTGATCGCAATATTATTACAATGATCTCCGATACGTTCAATGTTAGATAAAATGTCAACATAAAATGAATCCTTTGTTTCATCAATGGTATGATCATTGAGTCTTTTTATATGGCGTTTTCTATAGGTTAAAACGAGAGTATCAATTTCATCTTCTAGTTTATTCACTTGTTTTGCAATATCTTTATCTTGTATTTGGAATGCTTTTAAAGCGAGTTCTAAAACAGATTTTGCTTTTAAATATAGAACCTTTAGTTCTAAAGAGGCTTCATCATTTAAAGTTATCTTGTTCTCATGACGCTGTTCAAAAAATTGTAGTAAATTTGTACAATGGTCACCAATACGTTCTAAATCACGTATGGTATCGACACATTCAGCTTGTATAGATGATTCTTTTTCACTTAAATCATTGGTACTAATTTTAACCAAATAATCATGAATTTTATGATCGAAAGTATCTAATAATTCTTCTAGCATAAATCCATTTTCAAGCAGTTCTTGTTTTTCTTTAAAAGAATAATCAATGACATCTTCTAACATTTTAACAGTAATTTCACCCATCGATATGATGGCACTTCTTGAAGCTTCTAATGCAATAGATGTAGATTCATTGATTAAAGCAGGGTTAAGCATCATACTCATATCATTTTGAACAAGAATATCATTTCCTGGAATGAGTTTAGTAACAACCCAAACTAATTGTTTAACAAACCACATCATAAGCAATGTGTTAACAATATTAAAGCCCATATGTGCAAATGAAATTGTCATTTCAACAGGTTCACCATTTAAAAACCGGTTTTCTAAAAATACAATAAATGATGTATAAGGCACAATTAGAATAATAAATATAATGGCCCCTAATATATTAAATATGACGTGTGCAAGTGCAGCACGTTTTGATGCAACACTACCGCCAATAGAGGCTAGAATTGCAGTTATGGTCGTACCGATATTACTTCCAAATATGAGTGCAATTGCCCCCATGATTGGAATGGCACCTGTAGCATAGAGACTTTGTACGAGTCCAACGGTTGCAGATGATGATTGAACGCCCATTGTTGCAAGTGATCCAACAAATACACCAAGTAATGGTGTGTCTCCAAATCGTATAAATAACTCTACAAAAGAAGGTAAAGATACCAGTGCTTTAAGGGATGATTCCATTGTACCTAATCCAAAAAAGAGTAAACCGAATCCTAAGGCAGATCCACCAACATGTTTCCATTTTTTAGATTTTGCAAAGAAAATTAAGAATGAACCAAGTGCAATTATTGGTAAAGCATAATTCTTAATTTTAAGTCCAATTAAAAACGATGTAATGGTCGTTCCTATATTGGCACCAATGATAATACCCACTGCTTGAGGTAAAGTCATAAGTCCTGCGCGTACTAAACCAACTGTTAATGCGGTTGTACCTGACGAAGATTGGATGAGTCCAGTAATTAAAATTCCAATCAAAATACCATAAATAGGATATTTAGTGGTTTTTTCAATCATTAATTTGAGTCTTTTTCCTGCTAAAAGTTTCAAGCTATCACTCATAATATGAATGCCAAATAAAAAGATACCCAAACCACCAAAAATATTGAATGCAATCGATTGAATTTCGCTTGAATCATAGTATCTTGTTAACCATTGATATGCTAAAACTAATAGAGTAATAACAATTGATGACATGATTCCTATAAATATAAATTTTAATGTTTTTTTCTGCATGATGACCTCGACATTGTAAATACTTTGTAAGTATAGCATAAAAAAAAGTACTCAAATGTAAATTTTATGCAAAAAATTTACATTTGAGTAAGCAATGTCAATAAACTTTTTTTAGATAATGAAGCATAAACAACATCATTTGGTACGTGAATGAAACCACATGGTATCGTTAAATTTAAGCGCATCACTCTGTAAAATAAATCATTGCATACATACGTACCTGCATGATAGCTATCATTATAAGGAATATGTTCTTGTTGAAGTATTTTTGAAAAATGACTTAAAGGTAATGTCGATTGTAAACTTAATGGACCGTCATCAATTGCCGTATTTAAAGGTTGATATCCGAGATTATCAGGTATTTTAGCATGCATCATATTTAAGGCGACATGTTCAAAATGTATCACATTGTTAGGACCTTCTCCTAGCATGATGATCATATCATAATGATGCGATTTTAGATGATTTTCTAATGTTTGAAATGCTTTCTTAAATGCAACAGGTAAAATAAGTATTTGAACATGTTCCAAGGTTATTCGTTTTGCAATCTTTTCAGACTGGTTATCACTTTTTTGATCAAAAGCCTCAAAAGCAGTTACTAAGATGTTCATAGGTACCACGTCATCAAGTGCTTGAAAGGTAATCCAGAAGCACCTAGAAAATAAGGTGTAATAAGTAAGATGAAAAAATCAATGGTCATGATATGCACGAACTGATCATTTAAAAACAATTGATAATAATCATTTATATTTCCAAATAAAATTCCGATAATTGACATCAATAACAACATCATTGGAAGCAAGATGAATCCTCTTTTTTGAAACGTTGTTAAAGGTTTTTGAGAACCCTTGGTAAGAAGAAGTGCTGGAATTGTTGCAAATGCACCGAACATAAAACTTAACCCATATAAAACATAAACATATGTTTTTTGTTTTTCATAAGTCGATGCAACAAGTATATAGTAAATAGGAAAAACGCCGAGCATATTGAATACCATTACAAGAAGCATATCACCTTGAAATTTAAATAGAGACAAAAAATCTAATGTTACCGGTCGATTAAATGCAAGACTCACAAGTGAATATAGAACAAAGATACCGTAGATTATAAGTAATTTTTTAGACATATCGAACTCCAGTTAATGTTTTCTTTATCGTATTTTATGTGAAATCAGACGATAAGTCAAATCAAAATCTTGAACATGCTATAATTTTTGTGAAGGGGAAACTATGCGATTTATTGCTTTTATTAGACTTTTTAAAACAATTTTTAATAAAAAAAGATTACCAAACATTGCCTGGATTGAAAAACAAGGGCTTCTTTTTGTTAAAATCGCACAAACATTTGCATTAAGAATCGATTTTTTAACCCCCGAGACAACGCTTCATTTACAGAAATTATATACACAAGCATCATTAAAATTTCATTCCATCGAAGATATTAAAAAAGCTTTACCACAAAACGTGCTTCATGAAATAGAAACATTAGAAGAAACACCAATAGGTGTTGCTTCTATCGGACAAGTTCATAAAGCGACTTTAAAAGATGGAAGTGTTGTTGCAATTAAACTGATTAATCAAAATTTAGAGAAGAAGTTTTTAAAAGATGTGCGTGCATTTAGACGTTTTATCGCATTCATAACGTTCTTTTATCCTAAACTTCATAAAGTCGCAGATCCATTAGGCGTACTTGAACACATTGAATCCTATACACTTGCAGAACTCGATCTAACAACAGAAATCAAACATACTCAAACACTAAAACAAGTTAAAACTCAATATGAAAATACTTTTGACTTCACAACATTACAATTTCCAGAGTATTATGAAGCTTTATCGAGTAAATATGTACTTGTATCAAAATTTATTGAAGGTATGCCAGTGGATCAACTTTTAAGAGAGCAAAAGTTATCACAAAAAGACATGTTAGATATTTTTAGATGGCATGGATTTTATATGTTTATTGTTGGTACATTTCATGGTGATATTCATCCAGGGAATATTATATTTAAAGAAGGCATCCACACACTTGTCGACACGGGTGCACTCAGCCATGTGTCCACACGTATTCAACAAGGTTTGTTTGAGTTCATGAAAGCATTATCTATATATGATTTTAAGCTTTGTGCAGTAAAATTAAATGAAATGGCATCTGTTTCAATCACGGGTAAGAAATATGATCAATTTGAAATAAAGTTATTGGAATTGTATAAGGATTTTCCACATAAAACAGTGAGTGAAGTCAGTTTAACAAAACAAATGATGTATACCATACGTCTTGGAGTATTGTCTGGGATGACGTTTGAAAAAGGTATGTTTCCAATTATTAAGAGTTTGATGTATTTGGATGGCATTGTTTTACAAGGTGCACCAAACATGATTTTAATGGAAGAAATGCGTCAATACATAAAATCTTTTGAAGAGGCTCAACAATATGTCTAATATCGCCATTATTGGTGCTGGTCCAGGCGGACTTGCAGCAGGACTTATCTTATTGAATCAAGGGCACCAAGTCACAATTTATGAGAAAGATCATCGTGTTGGTGGTCGTTCAAAAAGACTGACATTTGGATCCTATCATTTTGACTCTGGTCCAACTTTTTTCATGTATCAACCTATCTTAAGAGAAGTATTCGAACGGGCAAACATTGATTTTGATAAACATCTACAATTAACTCCTTTAGACCCTTTGTATACGTTATATTTTAATGATCGCACATTAAAACCATCAGCAGACATCAATCAAACAAAAGATGTGTTTGAATCCGTGTATCCTGGTGCAGGCAATGATTATGTGAAGTGGTATCAAAAACAAACAACGAAGTTTAAGCGTGTCATGCCAATTTTACAAAAACCATTCCCAAATATTTTTCACTTTTTACGTGCAGATGTATTAAAAGGGGCACCCGTATTACATCCTTTTCAATCAGTTTTCAAGTATTTATCAAAACTTATACATCATGATGATTTAATACATACCCTTTCATTTCAAGCAAAATATTTAGGTATGGCATCTTTTGAAGCACCATCGGTATTTACGATCCTTCCATATTTAGAACACATGGGTGGTCTTTATCATGTTGAAGGTGGCTTAAATCAAGTCAATGAAACAATGTCACAACTGTTTATTAAAAATGGTGGCAAGTTACATTTAAATACAAAAGTAGATCGCTTATGGATTGAAAAACGTTCTGTTAAAGGCATCATAAGTGATCAACTACATCAATCATATGATGATGTGATACTTAACGCAGATTTTGCTTATAGTATGTTAGCAATGACGAAAGATAAAGAAGTAAAAACATACCATCATCAAAAAATAAAGTCAATGAAGTATAGTGTATCTGCATTCATGATGTATATAGGGTTAGATACAATATTTGATTTTGATCATCATAGTGTCTTTTTCTCAAAAAGTTACGAAGGATATTTAAAACGGTTAATGTCGGAATCTAGTGATTTATCAGATATGAGTTTTTATATGCACAACCCATCAAAAATAGATAAAACGTTAGCACCAGAAGGACATAGTAGTTTATACGTATTGGTGCCAGTGCCTAATTTAGATGCAAACATTGATTGGAAAACGGAACAAGAGGCACTTAAAAAACAAGTGTATGCGACGATTTTAGAAAAAACAGGCATTGATATTACAAAACATATTCAAATGGAACAAATCCTTACGCCTCAAGAATGGCAAGATGATTTTAATGTTTATAAAGGTGCTGTTTTTAATCTTACCCACGGCTTTAATCAAATGTTACATAAGCGACCACAAAATAAATTTAAACAACTCAAGCATTTATATTTAGTGGGTGGTGGGACACATCCAGGAAGTGGTCTACCAACAATTTATCAATCTGCGATTATTACATCTCAATATTTAAAAACAAAAAAAGCGTAAATTACGCTTTTTTTGTTTTCCATTTGATATTTAATTGTTTATTGGTATAGGTCCACAAGTGATCTTGAAAATGAACATTATTGGCTGTCTTTGTTGCTTTGTTTGGTTTTCTATCACTGACATAATCATGATCTTTCAATGTACCATCAATGAGATCGACATACGTTTGTGTTGATGCCTCTGGTGTGATGCCACGTCTTGCTAAAAATCGCCAGAACTTTTGCATCATGCCTTTTGTATCTTTCCCACCTAAATCCGTATTCACGAGTCCTGGATGCACAGCACATGCAAAGATGTTGGTATCCACGATACGATTGAATGCTTTTGTAAATAATAAGTTATATAATTTTGTTTCACTGTATGCACCCATGAGTGAATATTTTTTAAGTCGTTGAATTCGATTTTTATGATATTTTGCTGGTTTGTGTGCATCGCTTGATGTTGTTATGATGAGACCATTTGATTTTTCAAGTGTCGGTAATAACTGATGTGTCATGGTCACCACAGCTAAATGATTCACTTGAAATTGCATTTCATGACCTTCTTCACTTACGACAAGTGCACCAGGAACGGTTGCAGCATTATTGATGAGAACATCTATACGATCATGTTCTTTCAGAATCTTTTGAGCTGCTTTTTTGACCTCTTTTGTTTGACTCAAGTCTGCTTGTATCAATTCAAATGGGGTTTTTAATAGTGGTTTTAATTGTTCAAGTTTTTCTTTACTTCGTGCAACACCAATCACTTGATGGCCTTCTTGATTAAGACGTAATAGTAATGCGCGTCCAATACCTGAGGTGACGCCTGTAATAACGATTTTTTTCATATATACTCCTTATGTGTATTATAAAAAAAACATGCATGTATTGCACGTTTTTTAAATGATTTCAAGTAATATCACACGATTGATGGGTATCATTTCTTTTGTTGAAAGCAGCAGTGTTTTAGTATATGGATTTACTTTGATAATAGACCCAGTGGTTTCAACATACTTTTGATGTTGATAGTACACTAAAACAATTTCTTTTTTTGTGTGAAGTGCTTCATTTAAATTGTAGTTCAAAAGATCATATTGATCTTGTGTAAGTATTTTTTCAGGTGTTAAAAGAAGGTTTTTTTTAAGATCTTGAATCATGGATGTAAATCCATTTAAAGCGTCAAAAGGCATCCATTTAATAAGACCGCGATCGATGTAGTTACTCATGATGCCCACCTACCATATGATTTCGTGCTTTAATAGTGGATCCTTCTAATTCGCTTAAGGCACGGTGAATACTGTTTTTGCCATGTGTGTTTTTAATTTTGTCTATGGTGTATTCAAGTGTGAGTTTATGATCGCGTTGTTCTTGATTATCAAATAATGAGAGTTGTGTATAAGAGACTTTTTTTAATTGTGTTACACTGACATGAATCCGGCGTATAGGTTCATCCTGATACTCAGCATCAAAAATCATTTCACATACTTGAAAAATGACATCGGCATGCATGGTAGGATGTTCAAGTGTGAATTGTTTTCCAAAACCACCACCATAAGATTTACTAAAACCAACACCTAACGCAATGGTTTGTGCAGTCATACGTGCATGACGCAATCGTCTTGCAACCTCATCCACTGTCTCACGCAATATAATTTTAAAATCTTTACCGTTGTAATCTTTAAAAAGTACTTGAGATTGTCCAAAACTTTTTTGCCGTGTGAATAATGAAGTTTTATCTTGAATGAGACTCATATCAATCCCATGGGCATGATAATACATTTCTTCACCAATAATACCGAAATGATGTTTAAGTAAAGAAGGTTGACTGTGCGCAAGATCATACACATTTTTAATACCGAGTCTTAATAAGTTACGTTCCATGCGTGGACCAATACCCCACATATCAGATAAACGTGTGAGTGTCCATAATTTTTTAGGGATATCATCATAATCCCAAGATGCAATATAGTCAGGATCATGTTTAGCATCAATATCGAGTGCAAGTTTAGCCATCAACATATTTCTTCCGATTCCACATGTTGCTGTAATATGTGTTTCATCTAAAATATTTTTAAGAATATTTTTGGCAATTTCAAGTGGTGTTTTTTGATACAGAGTTAAATAATTAGTAAGATCTAGAAATACCTCATCAATTGAATAAACATGCATATCTTCATCACTGACATAACGTAAATAAATGGCAATAATATCTTTAGCATAACGCATATATGTTTTCATACGTGGACGCTGTATTTGAATATTGAGATGGACTGGCAAATCTTTTACACGACATCTATTTGGTACACCAAGTGCTTTTAAATAAGGTGTTACAGCAAGTACAACAGAACCACCACCACGTGTTGGATCTGCAACAACAAGAGGTGTTTTAAATGGATCCACACCAAGAAGACTACATTCAACAGATGCATAAAAACTTTTTAAATCGATGCATAAAATATGTCGTTGAAGTTTCAAATGTTCCATCAAATATCTCTCCTTGTGAGAAGTATTATATCAACAAGAAAACGAAAAAAAAAGACATTTGATAAAAAATTTACATAAATAAAAAAGAGCTTTACAAAGCTCTTTATTCTATTTAACCGAAGTGGATTGGCTTATGTAAGCCTTCAAATTTTTTGCATCATCTTTCAGTATTAAAAAGTGAAACGACGATACTTTTTTATTTTTTGTAAAATACAACGTCACTTTATGATATGGTGTTAAAAAGTAATAGAGTTTACTTAAAATGACATGTGTTAAATCTTGCATTGGATAAGACATATCTTGATCATGTTCGGTGATGATGAGTCGGTTGTTTTTTATTGCAATGGATTTCTCTTTAAATTGTCGTGTTTCAATGTGTGTAAAAAGAAGTGATAATACAAGTAAAAGTCCATATAAAATAATGGCTGAAAGTAAAACAGACAACGTCATGTATCTGAAAAGTTGTTGTTGAAAAATACTTAATACAAGATAGGTAAAAACAAATAAGATATCTGTGATTGTAAGAAGTACCATAAGTTTTTCTTTTTTATTCAAAACTGCGGTTTGTGTTGGATTCATGCGAACTCCTTTACCACATTTTATCATATTTTTATAATTTTGATATTCAAAACTTGACAGCGCTTTCACTCGGGAGTAAAATGAGCTTAGGTATAAACCTAAAAAACAAAAGGAGAAAAAAGAATGCAAAGTATTTCTGTTTCAAGCTTTCAACTAGTCTCACATGTGTTGACTCTAGGATATGCAGCTATGGCGGCATCTTTGATTTTTTTCATCTTAACGATTAAAACCAACTTGCCTAAATATAGAATGAGTTCTGTATTAAGTGTTGTCGTTATGGTTTCTGCATTGTTGTTATTATTTGAACAACAAAACCAATGGGTAGAAGCATTTACACTTAACAATGGTGTATATGAATTAACTGGTAACTTCTCTAATGGGTTCAGATATTTAAACTGGCTCATTGATGTTCCAATGCTTCTCATCCAAATTTTATTTGTTGTCGGTGTTGCTGGTGCAGCGTTTAAAAAATATTTAACGCAATTTGCAACATTTGGTGTCCTCATGATCTTAACTGGTTATGTTGGTCAATTTTACGAACCAGGTACAGCAGGTGAAGACTTAGTATTATGGTTAGTATGGGGTGCAATTTCTACAGTATTCTATATTTTCGTACTCGTATTAATTACACGCGTTATTAAAGAAGGTAAAGCAAATATGGCAAAATCTAAAGCATTACCATTATTTGCATTCATCTTACCATTATTCTATGTATCATGGACGATTTATCCAATCGCATATGTAATGCCACTTCTTAATAACTTTGAATTAGCAATTGCTTCACAACAAGTGTTATATACAATTGCAGATATTTCATCTAAAGTTATTTATGGTGTCATCTTACAATTCGTTTCATCTATTCTTTCACAAGAACAAGGTTACGAAGAAGTATAATCATTGTATTGATGTTAATAAAAGGATGCGAAAGCATCCTTTTTTTATGTAATCGTTTCCGAAATAAAAAACTTAAAAATCATTGACTTTTTAATAAATCAGATTTAATATATAAGTATCGGAGGACGATATGAAAGTAAATAAAGTAGTAATTGTCGGTGGTGTTGCCGGTGGTGCAACCACGGCTGCACGTCTACGTCGTAATGATGAATTTGCAGAGATCATCATGTTTGAACGCGGCGAATACATAAGCTTTGCAAACTGTGGATTACCATACCATATTGGAGGGGTAATTCCAAGTAGAGATTCTTTAGTTGTACAAACAGTTGAAGACATGTCTAAAAAATTCAATGTTGACATTCGGACTTTTTCTGAAGTCATTGACATTGATAAAGAAAAAAAAGTTGTCACAGTCAAAAATATTCAAACAGGAAAAACATATACTGAGACGTATGATAAACTTGTGATTTCAACGGGTGCACAACCGATCAAACCGCCAATAAAAGGTATAGATGAAGCAAATAATATCTTTACTTTAAGAAACATTCCAGATATGGACAAAATCATTTCACATATCAAAACACATAAACCAAAACGTGCGGTTGTCATAGGTGGTGGCTTTATTGGGATTGAAGTATTAGAAAACTTACATCACTTAGGCTTACGTGCTACACTTGTTGAAATGGCGCCACAAGTTATGGCAATGTTTGATTTTGAAATGGCACAAATCATTCATCAACACATTGTGGATCAAGGCGCTGGCTTGATTTTAAATGATGGTGTGAAAGCATTCAGTGAAGAAGGAAAGAAAATCACACTTACAAGTGGGACTGAACTTCAAAGTGATTTAACGATATTAGCGATTGGTGTGAAACCTGATAATACACTTGCGAAAAAAGCTGGATTAACACTTAATGACCGTGGTGGCATTGATATCGATGAAAATTTCTTGACATCAGATAAACATATTTATGCCATTGGTGATGTGATTGATGTTGAACACATTGTTTCAGGTGAAACGATGAGTGTTGCATTAGCTGGTCCTGCCAATAAGCAAGCACGATTTGTTGCAGATCATATTTGTGGATCTAAAGAAACATATCCTGGAACGATTGCAACATCTGCAGTAAAAATCTTTGAGAAAAATGCTGCAAGTGTTGGTGTGAATGAAAAAACATTAAAACGCTTAAATAAACCTTACAAAGCAATTCATTTACATCCTACTTCACATGCATCGTATTATCCTGGTGCTGAACCAATTTCAATGAAAGTTGTCTTTGATCCTGAAACTGAAGAAATTTATGGTGCCCAAGCTATTGGTGGAGAAGGTGTAGATAAACGTATTGATGTTCTTGCAACAGCGATTTTTGGAAAAATAAAAGTGACACATCTAAGACATTTAGATCTTGCCTATGCACCACCATTTTCATCAGCAAAAGATCCAGTGAATATGGTTGGATTTATTGCAGATAATATACTCAATCAAAAAGTAGATGTTGTTACTTGGCAAGAGATGTCAGAACTCGCATCAAAAGGTGCACGTGTGATTGATATCAGAGAAAAAGCTGAACATCTTATTGAGCATCTACCTGGAAGTATCAATATCCCGTTATCAGAATTGCGCAATCGATTAGATGAAATTCCAAAAGAAGAAGCAATCTATGTGTATTGTCAAGTTGGACAACGTGGTTATACAGCAGCAAGATTACTCATGCAACATGGGTATCGTGTAAAAAATTTAGATGGTGGATTTAAATCCTATAGTTGTGTCTTTGATCATAATGGTTCTGAAGTGTGTTTCTCACTTGTGGATGATTTAGGCGATATGGTATTGCCAGAAAAAGAAGACCCAATTGTTGTTGATTTTAACACACAAAAAGTATCTCTGTTTTTAGATGCATGCGGATTACAATGTCCTGGTCCAATTGTGAAAACTTATGAAGCGATGAAATCTGTTGATGACGGTGAAATCATTGAAGTCAAAGCGACCGATCCTGGATTTTCTAAAGACATTGTTGCATGGGCAGATAAATCAGGACATACATTTATTAATCTAAAAAAAGAAAATAATATTCAAATCGCGTATATTCAAAAAGGATCAAAACGTTTCCATAAAGAAGGTTATCAAATGCAACATGCTGGAAACGCATCCACGATGGTAGTTTTCTCTCAAGATTTAGATAAAGCGATTGCTGCGATGATTATTGCAACAGGTGCAAAATCTATGGGTAAAGATGTCACGTTATTCTTTACATTTTGGGGACTTAACATTTTAAGAAAAGCCAAATCAAAACGTGTCAAGAAGTCATTCATGGATAACATGTTTAGTAAGATGATGCCAAAAGGCTCTAAAAAATTACCACTATCAAATATGAATATGCTGGGTATGGGTCCAAAAATGATTCGACGTGTCATGAAAAAGAAAAATGTCGATTCCCTTGAAGTATTACTTGCAAGAGCACAAGCATTAGGTGTTAAAATTGTTGCTTGCGCGATGTCTATGGATATCATGGGTATTAAAGAAAGTGAGCTTATTGAAGGTATTGAATATGCTGGTGTTGCAAGTTATTTAGCAGCTACCGATGAAGCTAATCACAATTTATTTATTTAATAAAAAACCACTCTGATATCAGAGTGGTTTTTATGTATGTTTTTTGATCATTTTTTGTCTAGAAAAAGCTTCACGTTCTCTTTCTTCAAGGGTATCTTTAATAAATTTAATATCAGAAGTTAATTGCGGTAGCACGATTTGATTCAGCGCATTCGCACGTTTTCTTGTTTTACGAATGGCATTGGCTAATCGATACGTTGCATTATCAATTTCTGCCAAAGTAACAATCATTGTACGTAATTCTAATAATGTCTTATAGGCATAATCAAATTTTGTATTCGTTGCACCAAAACCATATGTCAATCTAATGGGCTCAGCTTCATGTGTGACTTTAGGAATTTCTACACCCATCACTGAACGATATTTAATGGATAATCCATCATTGACTGGGATCGATTTTGCAATATCTGAAACAATTCCTAACGTGATGTTTGCATCTTGTAATGCTTTATAAGCAGTTTTGAATTTGGTTGTAATGGTTTTTCGTAATTCTCTCACTTCATTGAGTATCGACATCATTTCACGTACTAAAATATTGCGTTTACGATCCATCAGTTCATAACCTTTAGTTGCGAGTTTCATGCGTGCATTAAGTCGCATTAAATTTCCTTTAGTAGGAATGACTTTTCTGCTCATCGTATATGAACCTGAAAGCGTTCAGCTGCTTTTTTAGGTTGATAAAATGTATTCAGTGTATCTTTATCTAAACGTTCTAAACTATCTTTTGGAAGCAATGATAACAAATCCCATCCTAAATCAAGTGTTTCTTCAATGGTTCGATTCGTTTCAAAACCTTGAGATAAAAAGTGTTTTTCAAACATTTTTCCAAAGAGGATATGCGCTTGGTCATCGGGTGATAACTCATCTTCACCGATGACAGAAGCAAGATCTTTTGCATCTTGAACTTTGGCATAAGATGCAAATAATTGATTTGTTAAAGCATCATGATCATCTCGTGTATAACCCTTACCAATACCATCTTTCATTAGTCGTGAAAGTGATGGGAGAATACCAACAGGAGGATAGATACCAGTTTGAAATAAATCTCTTGAAAGAACTATTTGACCTTCAGTAATATAACCTGTCAAATCAGGAATGGGATGGGTGATATCATCATTTGGCATGGTTAAAATTGGTATTTGCGTCACAGATCCTTCAATGTTCTTAATGAGACCAGCACGTTCATATAAAGATGCCAAATCAGAATATAGGTATCCAGGATATCCTTTTCTTCCTGGAATTTCTCCCTTAGAAGAAGAGAATTCTCTTAACGCTTCGCAATAGGATGTCATATCGGTCATAATAACAAGAATATGCATGTTATGTTTGAATGCAAGATATTCAGCAGCTGATAAAGCAAATCGAGGTGTTAAAATACGTTCTATGATCGGTTCATTAGAAACATTGACATACATTGCAACACGATGCATGACACCTGCTTCTAAAAATTGTTTTTTAAAATAGTTTGCAACATCATGTTTGACACCCATTGCAGCAAAAACAACACCGAATTGCTCGCCTTTTTCTTCTGCAATCTTGGCATGTTTGACAATTTGAACTGCGAGTTCATTATGTGGTAATCCAGCACCGGAGAAAATCGGTAATTTTTGACCACGTATTAGAGTTGTGAGTGCATCAATGGATGAAACACCAGTTTGAATAAAGTTTCTAGGATACATTCTTGATACTGGATTTAATGGCATACCATTGATGTTTTTATGTTCATCAATAAATACATCTCCTAAACCATCAATCGGTTTACCAGATCCATTAAATACACGTCCTAATATTTCTTTAGAAAGACCAATTTCAACGGCTCTACCAAGTAATTTTGTACGTGTATTATGCAATGATAAATCGTTAGTACCTTCAAAGACTTGAATCGCAATTCTATCACCATCGATATGTACGACGCGTCCATAACGAGAAGGTTTTCCTTCCACTTGAATTTCAACCATTTCTTCAAAGCCAACATCTTTAACATTATCTAAAAAGACTAAAGGGCCATGAATTTCATCTAAACCAACATATTGTTTGATCATCATATCCTCCTTAGTCGATATTTCTCATGGTATCTCTAATGATACGTATGTAATCATCAAAAGAATCCATGTTCTCATTAGTTGTATCGTATTTCATTTGTATAATGCGTTCAAATAGAGACGACTCTTTTAAAACTTGAATCGATTTTTTCTCTGAAACATACGCGAGACCTTGTTCATATAAATACACGATGACACGCATCATATGATACTGTTTGATCAGTGGCACATAAGTGTCATCTTTATGAAACGCATTTTGTTGTAAGAAGCCAACGCGAATGACACGACCAATTTCGATCACGAGTTTTTGGTCTTCCGGTAAAACATCAGAACCAATGAGTTTGACAATTTCTAAGAGTTTCGCTTCTTCAGATAAAATATGAATCATTTTTTGTCTCAATGTATTAAAATCTTCAGCCACATGTTCTCTATAATAGCCATCTAAATCATGCCCATAATCAGAATATGACTCACTCCAATTAATGGCAGCATAATGTCTTGCATAAGCGAGCTGTTTATCAAGTGCCCAAAAGGTTCTTACAAAACGTTTTGTATTTTGAGTCACTGGCTCAGAGAAGTCTGCACCTTGTGGTGAAACAGCGCCGACAATGGTAACAGAACCATGCGAATGATTCAATGTTTCAACATAACCCGCACGTTCATAAAATTGTGAGATGCGACTTGGTAAATATGCAGGGAATCCTTCTTCAGCAGGCATTTCTTCAAGCCGTCCACTAATTTCTCTAAGTGCTTCGGCCCAACGAGAAGTAGAATCAGCCATAAGTGCAACATGATGTCCCATATCTCTGTAGTATTCAGCAATGGCAACGCCAGTATAAATACTTGCTTCCCTTGCAGCAACAGGCATATTTGATGTATTCGCAATAAGAATCGTACGCTCTAAGAGTGGACGATTGGTTTTTGGATCGATAAGATCACTAAATTCTTCGAGTACTTGTGTCATTTCGTTACCGCGTTCTCCGCAACCAACATACACGATTAAATCCGCATCACACCACTTTGCAAGTTGATGTTGCAACATGGTTTTACCCGTACCAAATCCTCCAGGAATGGCTGCTGTACCACCTTTTGCAATCGGAAAAAGCGTATCAATAACGCGTTGTCCACTTATAAGCGGTTCATGTGAAATTTGACGAGAAATTACAGGTCGAGGTGTTTTTATCGGCCATTTTTGTGTTAAGTTAAGTGTTTCAATCCCATGATGTGTTTGAATTTCACAAATGGTATCCAATACGCGGTAAGTGCCACTTTCCTTGATATTAAGGATGGTGCCAGAAACATTTGGAGGAATCATTAATTTATGTTTAAATCCAGTTGTTTCAAGAAGCTCTCCATAAATCATACCAGGATTAACATGATCCCCTTTGTTTAATAAAATGGTGACTTCCCAAGTTTTATTTTGGTCTAAAGGAAACGCTTGACTTCCTGATGGAATAAAGTGACCATGCTTAGATTCAATATCTAATAAAGGACGTTGAATCCCATCATAGATATTAGAAATCAAACCAGGTCCTAACGTCACAGAGATTGCTTCTCCTGTAGGAAAAACAGGATCGCCTTTCTTTAATCCTACAGTATCTTCATATACTTGAACAATAGTTTTTTGTTTTTGTATTTGAATCACTTCACCAAGTAATTTTTGATGTCCAACATAGACCATTTCAAGCATTTTAAATGAAGTTGCATCATTGACAGTGATGACTGGACCATTAATTGCGAATATAGTATGTGTATGCATATTATTCCCTCACGAAAAGTTTCGATGTCTCTAAAAACATCTCTTTTTGAGATTTAAGTAACGCATCATACGTATGATCATACTCGACAGATGCATCATCAATGGTTAATAAAAATCCACCGATAACAATATTTGGATGTGAAAATACTTTTAATGTTGGATATTCAGATTGAAAAAATTGACCCAATAGTTGATCCGATCCCTTAATATGAACGGTAAGTTGTTTTAACTCATATGTTTTTGCATATGGATCAAACTTGTGTTTCATTGCAGGGAAATAAGCATCACTTTGTATATAGTCAAGTAATTGTTTTGTCACTGTTTCAAAAATTTCTGCCACCATATTTTGTCTTAATGTCATGAGCGTCTCATCATATTCAATCCCTAAATGATTGATTTTTTCTTGATGTGAGACATTCAGTGCTTTAAGTAAACGATTTTTTTCAAGGGTATGTTTAATTTGAAGATCTTCAGTGACTTTCATCATTTCTTTTTGATAAAGTTTTTGAATTTCTAATTGTAATGATTCAATTTGTTTGTTTGCAACTCCCTGCATATTTTTTTCAAAATATTTGAGCAGTTGGTCGTTGTTATAATAGGCCATATATCCTCACATTTTAATTCCGATCGCTTCACTTACATATCGATCAATTGTTTGACCGATATCCGTTTCAACATGACGATCTGGAATTTCTAGAATGATTTTTCTAGGTAAATTGAGTTTATATTCAGAAATGACATGCGGTGCTAAAGATACAAGTTTCGTCGTGATTAAAATAATCCCAAAACTAGGATCTTCGATCAATTGATTAAGTCTTTCTAAGAAAGTGTGTCTTTCGTGTATGACTTCACCTTCAATACCAACAAGTCTCATCGCAACGAGACTGTCAACATTGTCACTTAAAATATAAAACTTCATTATAATTGGTTGATAATTAAGATTGAAATAAGAAGTCCATAAATCGCAACACCTTCACCAAGTGCAACGAAAATGAGTGATTTACCAAAGTTTTTTTCATTTTCAGAGAATGCACCAATCGCTGCTGGTGCGGCTGCCGCAACGGCGATTCCTGCACCGAGAGCTGAAAGTCCAGTTGCAAGCGCAGCACTAATAAACCCTAATCCTTGTGCAAGTGTACCAGTAAGTAAATCAGCTGCTGGTGCCACCTCTTCAGCCCCTAAAAGTTGTGGTTTTACAAAAAGTTGAACAACAAATATGAGTGCAACCACAGTGAAAAATCCAGCAACATGTTTAGATAGTGCTTTTTTAACAGTTGCTTTTTGTTGTTTACCATTAAATGCCTTTAATAATGGCACCATAATTAAAATAATTAAAACTAGCGGTAATACAAAATCGATAAATGTAAGCATATAGCCCTCCGTTATTTTATTTGTAAGGGGGTGAAAGCAATGCCATCCCCTTGATAATATCTAGAAAATAATTCATAAAACTGTAATCTTAATACTTGAATCCCAACAATCATACCTTCAAGTCCCATAACAAATATATTTCCAAAAATGAGCACGAAGATACTGCCAGTACCGCCCACCATTTCCATCAGAGACATCACGACAAGCATCATCCCTGCGTGAGATAAGATGAATCCACCTACTCTAAGAAATGACATGGTATTGGTGACATAAGATAGTAAGATTTCAAAGAGTTCAAAGAAACCTTCTATAAAGAATCCAACAAAACCATTCGGAAACATTTTTCCACCATGAAATTTTCTCTCTGCAGGTTCTTTCAAGAAAATAAGAAGTAGAGGGATTCCAATGAATGGTAACGTAAATACAGGTGTTAAAATGTTGATTTGAAAGCCCATCGAAAGCGCTAGTGCAGTAAGAACATACGTATATAATATAAGTCCTGCAACACCGTTATGTGACATAAACATCTCAACATAATGCTTTTTCTTAAACTTAATATAAATGCTCAGGAACATCGCGATGACAATTAAGAAGACACCAATACCAATTGCTGAAATAAGAAGTGTCATCGTGAAGTCTGCATCCATGACATGAATGGGTTTATCTAATAAACCAAAGACATTTTGAAAAACTGGTATCAATATTTCTTCGTTTCCGAAAAGCGATCCATATAAAAATCCAAAAATGGCAGAAGTAATACCAATCCTGACACCAATCGCACCAAGCATACTACCTTTCTTTTTATAAAGTAAATAACCTAATAAAGATAAGACAATTCCTTGACCTAAATCCCCAAACATGAGTCCAAATAATATCGCGTAACTCCAGGCAACAAATGGGGTAGGATCGATATCATGATAGCTTGGCAAACCATACATTTCAACAAAAAGTCCAAACGGTTTTGCAAACCACCCATTTTTAAGCTTGGTTGGTGGTTGGATACGTTTGTCTGTATCTGCATCATTGATTTCAACTTCAACATCATCGATGGTTTCAAATAATGATTTGACGTCAGACGCATGATGATCTTCGACAAATAAAGAAATCGAAATTTTATCTCCTAAACCAACAACATACTTTTTCGCTTCAAATACACGATTCAAGTAGAGTAATTCACCTTTAATACAGGATAGTTTATTCGTACATGTACCCGCGATTTCATCCATCTCTTGATGATAAGATTGAATTTCAAGTTGTGCAGCTTTAATTTTAGACTCTAAATTTTCTATGGCTTCTAAAGGTCTTCCATGGACAAAATCTGGTATAAATATACGTTCAAAGAATAATGATGAAAAAATATTGTCAACTTCACGCTTAAACTCATCTGTCGTATAGTACATACACCAAGCATAATTATGATCAGTTTCAAATGATTGAAATACAAATGCTTTTGATTGATAGAAACGTAACTTTGGAACACTATCATTTGGTAATCGACCAAATCTGAATGTTACATATTCAGCCGCAAATAGGTCATCTAATGGTAGATCAAGTGCTTTCAAGTGATTCACTTGAATGAGAGCATCTTGATATTCAGAAATATCTTTTTCTAACGCTTTTATACGTTGTATTTCTTCGTTCAATTGATGTTTTAATTGTTGCATGTAATCATACATTTCATCAAAGTCAATATCATAATTACGTTGCTCAACATTCGTAAGATTAATATTAAATTTTGTTTCAATATCTTTTACATCTTGCAAGAGTGCTTGACATGGATTTTCTGACACAAAAGAAGTAGAACCGTGAACTTTTTCAATAATTTCACTTGCAAGGACTGGATGTATATGTTCTGTTTCAATCAATTGTATCAGTATGTCATCAAGTTTATCTTGATTTGCTGTAATATCGATTAATTTTATGGTTGAAATTGCCATAAACTCTCCTAAGTATAAATGAGCATTTGCTGCATCTCAATATCACTTACTTGATATCGGATACCTTCTATGATATTGGTGAGATTATCATTTTGTATTTCAAGCAAGGTAAGAAATGCTGTAAAGACTTTAGGTACATCGGTTGCAAAATACATAAACTTTCTCGCAAGATCATACCTGATTTTACCAGCATAATACTCAATGTAAATAAAATCTTGATCATTTTTGTAATATTTAAAATCTGAGTGTTTCAAATAGTTTAAGATATCCTTTGGATCTTTTAATTGAATTATTTCTTCAAGTTTCTTTTCTTTAATTCGAGAATGTTTTAACACTAATAAATTTTTAATTGTGAGTGGATCAGACTGATAAAATTTTTTTAGACGATAGATCTTTGTTAAATTTTGAAGTTCAATTCTTGTATAAAATAAATCTTTCAAGTCTTTCTCTAGAGAACCTTTATAATTTTCATTAATGCGTTTGAATGCTTGATCGAAATAGTACATCTCTAATTTGTATTCAATATCAAGATAGCGAATGAGATTGATGTCTTTTACGTAAAACGGTTTGATAATATTGTAATAATCTGAATCTTTAAGAGATTCAATCAGTTCATCAAAGGTCTCAGATGACATCAATTTGGTTAAGTCAATATCTGTGTGTATATCAAAGAAGTAGGGAACATTCCCTTTAATTGACTCAAGATCATCATGATTAATGAACGTTCTTAAAACGCTTAGAATAAGGTCACTTTCTTGTTTTACAACGGAAAGTTGATAATAAGATTTATCTTTAGAGTACACACTATGAATCAATTTTAAAATACGATCAAAATTGTTTTTTCTTATTAAGAGTTCAAGTTGACCTCTGTGTACAGCTTTTTCATTGATATCTTTAAGAATTGCTTCATAAAAAGGATGTTTTTTTAAATACCCTACAATATCCGATACTGTAGACATTTTAATCATTTTCTCGTAGTCATCACCTTTTAAAAAAAGACCATACATTGCCTTGGATTTGGCGATGATGGCATTATTTGCAGTGCTCAATTGGTGTCTTCCTCTAAAGCAATACAAGCTTTAAAAATGCTTTCTACCCAAGCATCTTTGTTTGCATCGAATTGTTTTTTAATGGAAGCTAATCGAGATTCAAAGTCTTGTTTAACGATTTGCTCTTTTTCTTTGAAAAAAACTTGATTTTTTTTGTTTGTATCTTCGATGAGTTTTTTAAGTTCAATTTGAAAATTTTCAATAAGTTTTTTTGTTTCTTTTTCGATCGTTTGATCTAAATGTTGCTTTTCTAGTTCTAAGAGTTCAATTTTTTCTCGAAGTTTTTTGTCGAGTGCAATAATCTCTTTGGTTATGGAATCTTGCAAATTGTCACCTTCTTACCTTCTTAACAGCTTTATTATAGCACTATTATCATATTTGTAAAATGATAGACAAATGTACGGTCAATTAATGTAAAAAATGGATAAAAAAAAGTACTAAAAATCAAATTGTGTTATACAATATAAAAAAAGTAAAGAGGTCATTTATGTTTAAATTACCAAGTTTTTCAAAATTAGAACGTAGTTGGATATTATACGATGTTGCAAATTCTGCATATATTCTCACGATTATTACAGTATTATTTCCAATTTATTATCAAACGATTGCAGCAAATATCTCAAATCGTACTCAAATATTTGCCTTTGTGACGGCAGGGATTGCATTAACCGATGCAATACTTGCACCGATTATTGGTTCTTTATCAGACTATAAAGGTAATAAGAAAAAGTTTTTTAAGATCTTTTTTACTTTGGGTGTACTAGGTGGACTATTTTTAGCAATACCCGGTTTAAGTCCACTTGTTTTAATTATTGTATTTATTATTTCTTCGATTGGCTATAATATGTCAAATGTTGTATATGATGCGTTTTTAGTAGATGTCACTGATGAGTCAAGAATGGATGAAGTATCTTCTGCAGGCTATGCTTGGGGATACATTGGATCCATGATTCCATTTGCTGTTGCAATTATTCCTTATGCACTTGTTACTTTGGGTTTCTTAAATGAAAGCTTTGAGCAATTATCTGTCAGTTTTGCATTCGTTGTTGCAATTGTGTGGTGGTATATC
>Ga0181590_10000821_pt1 | contig 25674 bp, 14 predicted proteins | sample 071ome_34_FD_132446 | JGI IMG/M metagenome (GOLD analysis project Ga0181590, IMG submission 132446) | Coastal salt marsh microbial communities from the Groves Creek Marsh, Skidaway Island, Georgia - 071411BT metaG (megahit assembly) | ecosystem: Environmental > Aquatic > Marine > Intertidal...
ACACAGTTGAGTAGCGAGAAGAATACGAGGGGCTACAACAGCAACAGTCATAGGACGCTCTGCATTAGCAAAGCGTTCCGCGAGATCTTTGATCATGATCATGGTCTTGCCACCGCCAGTGGGTACAATGATCTGACCGAACTTGTTACTCTGCATGGCAGCGAGAGCACGTTGCTGGTGGGGGCGGAGTTGCATACTGTGTGTCGGATGTGAATACAGTATGGCATGAAAAAAGCGCCCCGTCAAGGGCGCTGTGACAGTTATTCAAGTGTCATTTACGAATAAATTGTCCAGATATAACATCTTCCTGATGAAAATCTTGAGCAAGATAAGCATGTTGACAATTCTTATGCTCCCAAGGATAACATCCATTGACAACCTTGTAGATGGCAAGTTTGTCAAGATCTTCAGCTAATTGGGGAAGCACGACAGTGTGAACTTTTGAACGTTTTACTTCTAAAGATTCTACTCGGGTAGGAGTACCTACAGATGCTTGAATGTTGAGCCAACTAGTAGTAGGAACCCTAGCAGCATGAGAGATCAGAGGATTAGTACGTGATCCCCAGTTAGTCATGTTAATGTAATGGTTGTAATCATGCTTCTGAAGTACATCATTCTTATAAGTGTCAGTAGAACGAGCAACAAAGTCTTGATACGTATTGTCATTATGAGAACAATAACGTTCGGTCTTAAATTGTGAGTTACCATTACTGACAATAAAACTCACCATTTCCTTGACAATAGTACCCATAGCAGTTTTGCCAAGAGAGTTGTTAGCAATCATATGAACTTCGTCAACAATATCTTGCTCACACTTAAGTTGTCCTTTACTAATACCAAATTTGATGTGCTCGATCACCTCGTCTCGATTGTTGAGCGTAGCATGAAACACACGTTCGTTATTGAGTGCTTTAGCAAAGCGTTTCCGTGCCCATTCATCCACACATTTGACATATACAAACATGTAACCAGGAATCTTCAGTCGAGCACAAGAGTCATGACGGTGCCCACCTGTCAAAATGTCACCAGTTTCAATATCAATGTAAACAGGTGGACAGTTTGGATCGATACCATTCTGCTCCATGTCATCAACAATCATCGTAACTTTTTCTTGATTAGTACCAAGAAACCTACCAATATTGTTTTGCTTGACTACATCTTTCCACAGACCGTATTCTTTTTTTACAATCTCTACACCAGAAATTCCTTTATCGGTAACAGGAAAAGACCAGTTATCAGGATCCATGAGTTTCTCATCAAAATACTCACAGATATAATCAACAAATTCGGGGGCAACAGTAGCGGTCATTAGTGCTTTGAGTTGAACAGTCATACTGTAACCCATAAAAAAGAGGGCGTCAAGCTCCCTGTGACAGTTTTAGAAATGTCCTATGGTGTGTCCACCACTTGCATATGTTATTTCATTTCCATTCTCGTCGAACCATTGTCTCTTCATATATGTTTTCGTCATATCTTCAAACTGATGATACATTGCAATATGCACAATAATATCTACCAGTTCAGATCCTTTAAAGACATGTTCAATTTGTAGTCTGTTTTGATTTCCCATGTCTTGAATATATGGGATCGAATCAAGCACTGCAATATGATCATCAGTCAATATATCATTAGCTCTGTAACCCAAGATATGAGACTGACTCATTTGAGTAGCTGTTATCTTCTTCTTATACTTTATACTAAACGAATCCTCTGGGTTCTTTCTAAAGAGTTCTTTGCTTGACTCACTAATATATCTTGGATACACAAATCCAGAGTATAGCGACACTTCATCATTATTTCTGATAGTTAATATGCCCTCTGCATAGTTTGGTGCAATTTTAGAGTATTCTGCAGCATTTTCAAGAGCAGGATTATTATATGAACTCAAATTATACTCTCTTGACTGTACGGAAAGACCAGTGATGTTTCCATCGGCATCTTGCTCTACACCTGCAAATGCGCTAACATCTAATAACTCTGGCAAAAGAACTTCAGAAACTTTATCATATAAATGAGAGTCTAACGTAGCAGTTTCAATCTTAAATCTTTGTAGGTCATCCTTAAAAGTTGCCCATGGATACTTCACCACACTCTTGAAAGATTCGATGGCATCATTAGTTGAATAGACACCAAAAAATTTCTCTTCATCAAATACTGGTCTTGCAGTAGCATATGTAAAACTATACTCAAATACTCTATTGAGAACATTTTTAATTGCTAATGGCAAGTTCGGTTTGTATTGAAAATCAACCAGAGAAGTATATAACCATGGCATTACAGAATAATCAGCCAAGCGTTCTCCGCTGATCAAACTATATCTATGGTGTACGGTATAATTGTCGGAGAATATCATTCGTTTGAAAGAATAACTTGACCTTGTTCATTATATAATGCATAGAAAATGTATTGCTCTTTGGGAACATCAGTCTGACGAAGTGGGAAAGAATCCAACAAAAACTGTTCCGCCTCAACAAGTTTGTCCATCTCAACGACCAAATACTCACTGTCACGGAATAACGTCGTGAAATCTAATGGAAGAATCTCATTATACAAAGTCATTGATGCATTGATAGCATCAATATCCATGCTGTTATTCCATCCATAGACGCGGAAAAAGATTAGAGGTTTGCCAGATAGCATGGCATACCTACCAATAAAGGTTTCTAAATTATAAATTTGATACTCTGTGTTATTCATGTTTCCTTAATTTCCAGGCAATAGTAACTCTCAAAAATTTGAAGTGTCTCGTGGTTCCAGAAGCACAGTGAGGAATCTGACCAGGGAAATAAACTACTTTATTTCCAGTAGGAAAGACGCTAAACATTTCTCCTTCATTGATATGAAAGTTTGTAGCTCCTCCCCAAGAATATTCCCAGTGTGGATTTACATACAATAATAAAGTATGACCAAGAGGGTCATGAGCATCAACATGAATAGATCCATCACAACCATATGTATGCCCATTAGCATACACACGCTCTAAACTAAATGATGTATCAAGTTTCTGCTGTATCTTATTTAGAAGATGTTCAGTAAAGAATGTATCTTCTTGAAAGTTTATCTGCCAAAAGGGAACCGATTTCGCAAAATGTGGATCTTTATTTCCCAATGATGTGTGTCCATATTGCCAGTGAGATCCAAATCCCGTCTTTTCTTTGATTACATCATAGTCTTCTTCATCAAAGAAATCATTGTACTGAACAATATCACTGTAATTATAAGTTAGCATATTCTCTCATCAAATTCAATCGTATGGTGTCTAATCTTTCATATTCTTCTACAGCAATAGAACCTTCCATATCATTTAGAAACAGCTGCAATTCAGTAAGTGTCTCTCTTACTTTACTGTTGGCAACAAAACTTTCTCCCCACCCAATAACAACTTTTCGATCTCCAGATTTAACTTCATTAACCTTATGCCGAAGTCCAGTGTAATATAGAACGCAAGTGCCTTTAGGTTCTTTAATTGATACCTCTTTGGGTCCGAATTGCAACACTAGTTCTCCACCCTCATATTCATCGGGATCATTCAAGAAGCAAGTAAAACTATAGTGAGATGGAACACCAGCACAAGGAAAAGAATCTAAATGCCACTGATAATAGTCAGTCTCTCTATACCACACAAAATAAGGTTGACTCAATTTATGCACAAGATATGCATTCATTCTTGGCTGCAGTTTTTGCCAGAAGTAGTGGCATTTATCAGTATGAGCAGGATGATTGTAGTTAAAAGCAGAACTTTTCTTCCTAATAGGATCTTTGTGGTTAGAAGAATTATCAGTGAAATTATCTACTGTCCAATCTTTTAGTAGGTACTCAATATCATCACTGTTCAGAACATTATCTAAAATATAGAGCATATTATTCGGTCAATTCATTAATATCTTCTTCTGTGTAAATCTTGGTATAATCCACACCACCTTCTACGAAGTCTTCAAGTCTCAATTCTTTCATGATATCTTTGACAAGTTTAGTAGTTTTTCTTTCTGATGTTAAGTAGTTCTGACGCAAACTAATGATATTCTGGAGTCTTGATTCAATCAAATCTCTCGAAGAATCTGTTTCTCTTTCTACCCATTGATCATCTGTCGAGAGATATGCAACTGGGGTTCCCTCTTTACTCAAACCATCAGGATACATCTCTCTATAATTTTTAGGATCAACAGGCCATTTCATCGTAGAAATATATTTGAAAAATGCCAATCCAGATTCAAATTCAGTAGGAGATTTTAGAAGTAATCCTCTAATGGTTCTTCTATATTCAATCCACAAATCCTTTTCTCCCTCATAAGTATCTGCAACATCTGGAAGAACACGCCAATCTGTGGCGATGAGAATATCGTTTTTCTCTCTTCTTCTTTTTAGATATGTCTTTTCGAAGAATAGATACTCTTTATCAATTTTTTCAACATATTTGTTGATCTTCAGTTCTTTGATAACATGAACTGCTCCAAAGAATGACTCAACTTTTTGCTTTAATTCTGCAATTTGATCGTTTGTATATCCAGTATAGACATATGTAGAATATACTTTTTGACCAGAAGCAAAATCATACTTTAACTTTCTTCTCTGACAATATAATGTTCCATCCGCATAGAAAGATAAAGCTTGTAACTGGTCATTTTCTGTATGCCAGAATGAATCCAAGCTTTCAAGAAATCTTCCCATAAACTCGGACGCGATGTTAAACGTCGGAAACGTCGTTGCACCATTGTCTAGTGTAACTGAAGCCGTTGGGTTAACAATTATAGAATTTAATACGTCCAGTTCGAGAACAGTTTTCTTATTGTAGATTATTGTCATTAGGACCCCGATTTAACATACCATCCAGTTACTATGTATTTATTTGATTCGCCTAAAACCATATTTCCTCTATGAACGTGTGTCATTCCTGCAGGGAAAAAGACAACTGTACCTGCTTTAGGTTTAATTCTGCGTTTTTGGAACTGAAATTCAGTTTCGCCACCATCTTCCACATCATTTAGATAAATCATCCACACAAGTTCTCTTTGAGCAAAAGAACTTGCAGCATTTTCATAATGCCAGAGGTGATATCCACCGCCAGGAGGTGTACGTTGGAATTTAATGTCAGATGAAATTAGAGTAACATTTCTCAACTGGGAAAAGTAATTGACATAATGCATAGCACAAGACTTCAAGAATTGATTTACTTGAACTCCCCATCTTTCACTGTGATAGTTTAACATGAAAGATTTATCCAGGCGATTATGTTTTCCACCATACATTTGATCTCCTTTCATGATGTTCATGCCATCTCCAGCATCAGCATTGATGGAGTGTGCAGTTTTATCATCTAAAACTCTATCACCATATTCAATTAACTGATCACAAAATGCTTTTGGAACAAATCCATCCCAAACAGCAATAAAATCTTGAACGTCAAACTTTGTCAACTCTTCATTGAGCATTAGCTCGAGTGGTCTGTAAGGAGCAATGCCACCATTATTTTGTTTTGCCATATGATTTAGAATGCTTTAATGAGATACTTTACTTTATGAAACTCGGGTACTAATGGTACAGTTCGATTCGGAGAAAATACTACATCAGGAATTGGTTTCTTGATAGAAGTATTTAGTGTGAATACACCAGGGTTTAATTCCATTCCAACTTCACTTTGATTGAATGTGACGTTGATCTGATTCTGTGCCGCTCCCAATCCTTCTTTCGCATTACCAGAACCACTTGAGTTACCATAAGAGTAGTCAGTTGTTATATCAGTAACAGGTTGAAGTGTGAGCAAATGACTATGATTTGATACGATTGTTCCTTCATCCCCAAGAGCAGGAGGAGTATAAGAGTCAATTCTAACAAATTTTTGTCTGGTGTCAATAACAGCAGATACATTTCTCGAACCAGTTCCAGCAGTTCCGCCATCAGCTGCAAGATCATAGTTTTCACTAATTAAACCTGATACAAATTGCAATTCATCAAGTTCGGGTCCTTGACTAAATGGAGATGGCCACCATGTATCAGCAGAAAGTTCCAACGATGCTTCAGATCTTGCTGTTGGACTATTGGTTCCAGCAGCAACTGTTTGAATCAAACCAGTAACTAATGTTTCAAGATCATCTTGGTTATCAATATCATTCCACTCCTGCTCAAATTCAGGCGAAAAACTAGCCAATCTTGCCAAATATGCAGTAACAACAGGAGTTGGATCTGCAGCAATAGTACCATCCAAATATGCATTGGTGTTCATATTAAGAGCATTTCCACCAAAACCAATACCGTCTGCTGTATTATGATTACCAAGAGTAGATGATCCTCTAATTCCCCACTGAATTAGGGGATCCCCAGTATTGCCATCTGTTACACCAGCAACAAACAAATGACTATGTGCAGGAACTTGTACAGAAGTATCTAACAGAGGACCAACAGTTGCATTAACATACCCACCATCTGGAATAGTAAAATCTACATCAGCTGTGATGTCTGCATTGAATACTGTTTTAACAGTGCCAATGTTGAAGAAATTGCTAGTTTGTCCTGTTAAATCATTAGTGGCATCAGATAAAACTATTTCATATGGATCTGGACCAGCAACGTCTACATCATCAACGTACCACCATCCGCCAATTCCACCTGGGTTGTTAATACTCGCACCACCTTCAGGAAGAACAAACGAAGAACCAGCATCGTTTCCATCAACAACACCTGTTCCTACCAGTTTTCTATTTCTATAATCTGGAAGATTAAAGTTAGCACCAGACCCTCCATAAGTATACTCAATAACATCGAATAAGAATGGATACTCTGCTACTGCAAGAGATTGTCCATTACACTCAAGATAACCAGGGAATCTTGATGTAAGTTCTCCATCTAACGTACCGTATGTTCCATCGGGTCTCTTCAATACTGTCAGGATAGTTCCGATAGCATGACCATCTTCTTTGGATTCAATAACATCCCCATTACTATCAACATATGCTCCCTTCTTACTATACCATGCACCTTTGAGATCTGGTGGTGGTGGAGCAACAGCATAGTTACTTACCTGCCAGATGAATTGATTTGGAGTTCCTGTTCCAATAGTAACTGTTGTGGTCGCAATACCAGATAAATTAGGATCTGTAGTGAGGAAAATACGAATAGTTTCATCTACATCAGGATCAAAGGTAATAGGACCCGCTACTGGATCGGCAAAATCAACAGAAATTAAAGCACCATTGGTTGTGGAAATTGTGATTGGTCTATTGATATCAGTGATACTAATAATAGCACTAACCACTTCGGTATTTGGAGCCTGATTGGTTAAGTTAGAAGGAATAGTAAATACAGCTTCAGTATCTGGACCAGAATTAGTAGTGATATTCCATGGAAGAATTTCTCTGCTTCCAACTTTAATAGTTGTAGAAACAGATGCACTAAAAGTTGCTGAAGATCTGTTGTAAAGAACAATCTTATCGCCGTTATTTACTTTAGTTGGGAAAATACCAATAGAACTTTCGCCACCTTCAGCGTATTGAACTTTAATTCTTGGTTCTGTTCCTGTTGTAGAAACAAGAGTAACATCTACTTCGGTATCTATGCCAAGTCCAGTAATACCACCAACAGGAGCAGGATCTGATCCAAGTAATGCATCTTCATCCGCATCTATCAAATCAGTAAATACAAATGTATCTGGTGTGGTAGAAGGGAAGTTTCCTGTTGTTACGTTCCAACTTGATCCATTAGTTTGATCACCAATGCTCAACTGACTAGATGTAAGTAAGCTTGCTCCATTCGGAGTTGTAAGTTTTAACTGAAGATATTGTCCATTAGTAATCGTTGGACTATCAGTTGTAGTTTCAAACGTGACTCCCTGCAAAATTGCATATCCATTAGAGTCAGTAAATGTGGTATTAGTATCAGAGATACCAAAATATAAATTAGAGTTCAAAGAAGATACAAGCGCAGTATCATTCAATCCCTGAACTTGTAAGATATTACTATAGACATCCGCATTCAATGGAGCATTGGTGATATCAGTAAAATCTGGGAATGGTACTGGTATGTTAGGCGGTGCTACCGCAGTTTCAATTACCCATCTTTCAGATCTCGTTCCAATAACAAGATCAACATAAGTTTCTAATCCCTGACTCTCATTAGATTTTAATCTAACCTGAATCTCGTCGGTATTTTCTACTACAACAGTATTGGGAATTGGAACAACCCAACTACCAAATACAGTCTCTCCAATAGAGACTCTCTTAATTCTGATCGAAAAATTATTTACATCTGCAGGTAGAGACCCAAAAACCCCAACAGTAGCTTCTGTTGATGGTGTTAGTCCAGATACAGTAACAACCGATTCGCCAGGGCGAGATCCATCACCATAGACATACATTACATCAGTATCCGCATCCTCCAATCTTTGGAATGGATATGGATCAGGAGCAAAGTCTTCTGGTATGGTTGTAATATACCAGATCGTAGTCTGCTCACCAATTCTAATAGTAACACTTTGAGTAGTGTTCCACTGATCAGGAGCTTTAAATTTAAAGCGAACTGTTTGTCCTTCGCTTACATATACTGGTGTTGTAGAATAAGAATATGTCATGGACTATAGTTACTGCTTGCCATTTCTGGTAGTTCCCACTTTATTTAGGGGACTATAATTGACGCACGTCTTTCCATACTGCATCATTGTCAATTTCGACTTGAATCGGATAATCTGCCTTAATTTCTACTGGAATATCAATATCATCAATAACAATTTGTTGTGATGTAACTTCCACGTCTGGGGTAATAACAGGTACTTCATCCCTAATCTTATCGTCAGTTTCTGGAATTTCAACAGCATCTGGTAACTGGTCAATAACTACAGGCACATTAATACTTTCAAGGTCAAATAATTCACCATCACCTTCACCAGTTAACACATATTGAATGTAAGCTGGTCCTCTACTATGCCAAGGAACAACGTGTGTATATGTAGTTTCTTGCGTGACATCAGCAGATCCAAGATCAATCGAATCCATAGTCACAGCACCATCCAAATCTGTCATATCAATAGTTAAATTATACATAACAGTTGATCCTGTCTGTGAATGAATTATATTCACATTGTTTCCATAGTAAACATTTGGTGGACCAGATATTTCTACTACTGGTCTTTGCCAAACAACTAATTCAATTTCTGCAGCATCACTGCCACCAGGACCATTAGCATATGCAGTATATCGAGTTGTAACTGATGGGCTGACTGGCGAGAATGAATTGATGTTTGTACTACCAATTCCAGGTTCAATATTCATTGTACTTGCATCACCATCTACAGTCCATCTTAATACAGTAGATGCTCCAATCGGAATAGGGTTTTCATCTAATGATAGATTAATCGTTGGTGGAATATAAACAATATGTCCGAGTGAAAGAAAATGACTTCCGCCGTTGTAATATAATGTTATTGTCCAATTTCCTGATACTTGGGGTTGAAGTGTGATACTTGTTGTTCCTGTAACTGTATACTCTGTTCCATCAGGATTTCTCAACCTAATTAATGTGATGAATTGAGTGAATGTAGTTGCCCAAGAAAATGTTACTGTTTCTCCCCTGATAATGTCAGGATCGGATACTGTGAATGAGGTAAACTCTGGGCTGGCAAGATCATATTGAATATTCACATAACCATTACCATAGTGAGTACCATTTCCACCAGTATATGTAGTGTAAGCATTACGATAGTAGCTACCACCACCACCGCCTCCACCTGATGGATACCTACCAGCACGATCATCAGCACCTTCGCGACCACCACCGCCACCAGAAGCGCCGCCTCCGCCGCCTCCACCACCGCCACCATCATATCCTTGAGATCTACCAGTTCCACCATTAGAAATGGTTCTAACAGAAGTAGACCAACCGCCTGCCGCACCTCCGTTGCCGCCTCTCAACCAAGAATCGGGGTGAGATCCACCGCCAGCACCGCCACCACCACCTGCGACAATAATATATGTTCCAGAGTAGTTATCGTAGATTCCAGTAGCACCACCGCCGCCTCCACCACCGCCAGAGCACCCCTGCGGACCAGTTCTACCGCCTCCACCTCCAGATGCAACGCCCCCTGCGCCACCGCCACCATTTCCACTGTTTGATACACAGCCCCAACCATTGCCTCCTTGACTGGCAACATAAAGAGTTAAAGTTCTTTCAATATTGTTAGGCAAACTAAATTCGCCCTTTCTTCCTGGTCCTCGTGTGCCCCCAGCAGCACTATCATTTCCGCCGTTGCCACCTTGAGCACCAGCAACTGAAATCCGTATATTGATTGCCAGTAGCGGTAAAGTTAAACTGTAAGTTCCAGGATTGTAGTTAAGTGAAAAATCTGCCATTAAATTTGCCTCACATTATTCCAGACACCATTTCTACCTATCTCTACTTGAACTGGATAATCGGATTTAATCTCTACTGGTATATCAACATCATCAACTACCAATTCAAGTGTAGTTACTTCAGCATCAGGAGTAATAACTAATTGTTCATTTCTAATTTTGTCATCAGATTCTGGAATTTCAATATAGTCAGGTTTTTGATCTATACTAACGGGAATGGTTAAGTTTTGAGTCCTAGTCTGTCCACCATATCCAACAACATTACCAATATAAACTACTTGTGACGGACCTCTATCGCCCCATGGCGGAGTGTCCGTAAATTCCCCAGATACCTCATCACCTGTATTCAATACTATCACATCTCCCGTTGTCTCATCACCATCAAGAGAATAATAATGCGGTGTTATTTCAAATGAAGTTGGGATGTTAGTTGCTTCATAATTTATGGTAACACTATCACCATAATACATGGTTAATGGTCCTGTCATTTCTAAAGAAGGAATTGGATATACAACTAATTCGATTTCATCGCTATGAGATCCCGCCACAGGATGAGACACAGTTGCGGTATACGTTGTAGTTTCTGTTGGATCGACTGTTAAATATGTACCAATGTTAGTATTTCCAATTCCAGGTTGAATATTTAAAGTGCTGGCATCTCCAGTAACAATCCAACTTAACAAAGCACTTTGCCCCTGAATAATGGGATTATCACTCAAAGATAATACAATATTAGGTTTATCATAAACATTTACAGTAGTAGCAGCACTATAGCTACACCCACCACGATTACAAGCTTGTACCCTAATCTGTTTTGGTCCATTTCCACTTGGAGACACAGTTGTAGATCCACTATTAGAGTACAACGTTACAATGTTACTTCCATCTTGTTGTACATATCGACCATAAACACTGCTTTCAGAATAGATATTCCACGTAACTGTAAAAGACGTAGTATCAGGGCGAACTATTGTAGTTGGACTGACACTAATGTAAATACTCGGAAGTGCATATGTACATGCAGATGCTGACGGATTTCCTGGAGTTGCTGAAGGATTATAATTAGATGCCGTTGGGTCTGTACATCCATTAATAACGGGCGGGGGGCAAAATCCAGAGGCTAATCCATAGTAAGCATTATACTCTCTCATACTGGTATCGGCTACCATTGATGTGTAACTATACCAACCACCACTGTTCCATTTGTTTATATGATAATTCATCCCGCTCGGTTCTGCATATCTACCAAAAAGAGATTTATATGCATTTGTAATACCATCTTTCAAAGATGATAATCCGTCAGGAAAATACATGTACAACGATACACAAGTACCATTACTTCTTCTATAATAGTGCCCGTATCTATATCCCATCAGACATACTCCACGTCTCTATAAATCCTATCATTATCTATAAAGATAATTGCTTTAACATTCATTAGATTTGCTCCACGTCTCTATAAATCCCATCATTATCTATCTCCACCTGAATGGGATAGTCTGCTTTGATTTTGACTGGGATGTCAATATCATCTACAACTATTGTCAAGTAAGATTCTTCTTCTGGGCTAATAACAGGATTCTCGCCTCTAATCTTATCAACAGACTCTGGTACGACAATTACATCAGGATTTTGATCGATGTCAATAGAAACAGAGTGATTATCTTCTGATGTTTGACCACCTTCACCGACTGCTGATAACTTGTATTCTATACTCGATGGTCCGAAATTAGTGTATTGAATTACATGTAAGACATCTGCTTCTACAACGTCCGCTATAGCAAGTTCTTCCACAAGTTCATAATCACTGACAGTTCCATCGGTATAATAGTATTTTGCCAATAATTGAAGTGACTGTGTTGCATTTGTAGCAGAGCAGTCTAAAGTTATATTCTGTCCATAACTAACATTTAATGGACCAGTCAAAGATGTCGTGGGTGGGTTTAATACATTAATAGTTATTGTATCTGAACCTGTTCCTGCAATAGGATGCGAAGCGACTAAAGTATATTCTGTTGTTACTGATGGAGTAACTGTAACTGGTCCGCCACCAATATTCACACCACCAATTCCTGGCTGTAGATTTGCTGTAGAAGCATCTCCAGTAATAGTCCAATCTATATTTACAGATTCTCCCAATAAAATTGTATTTTCTGGAGCACTTGAACGCAAAGTTACTTGAGGAGGGATTAAGACATCAACTGGTATAGTGAGAGATACATTACCACCAGCTCCAGTAGCAGATAAAGTGTAATTTGTATCATTTACAGGAGAGATATTAAAATCAGCACTTGTAGGTCTATTGTTTCCAATCGGTGTTAAATTAACTGTCTGAACAAATCCAGTGACACTATATCTTAATCGAGCACTACTTCCCTGTACAAATTGATCTGGGTCAATCGTAAAGTATTGAATAGTGGGAGGAGCATAATCAAATGATACTACATAAAATCCATCTCCATAGTTAGCATAACCACTATTGAAAGTCCAGTCATAATATGTACTATTACTATACCAAGCAGAGTTACCACCAATACCACCAAATCCATTGTAGGTTTGAGCACCACCTAATCCACCAGCACCGCCAACGTTTGATCCTCCTCCACCACCGCCTCTATGTCCAGCGGCAGCATTTTGACCATTTCTTCCAGAAAACGATCCTGTTGTAGTACCACCTCCAATACCACGACCAGCAGTGTAATAACCACTATATCCAGTATCTTGACCAAATCTACCTGCGCCTCCTCCGCCACCAACAATAACAGTATATCTATTAATACCACCATCATAAATTCCAGAAGCACCTCCACCACCTCCACCTGATCGGTGCCCATTACCACCAGAAGCAATCGAAGAGCTGCCTCCAGCTCCTCTACTGGAGAGTGAATTTCCACTACCGTTGCCACCCCTCTGACCAAGATAAAATGTAAGAGTATATGGATATGATCTGGTTGCTAACCTAAAGTCACCAGATCTACCAAATCCACCATTACTCCAATTCCATCCATCTGGAGAATAGGATCCGCCACCAGATGCAGCTCCGATAGAAACTCTTACCGAAGTTGAATATTCTGGTATTGTTACTTGATACGATCCGTATCTACTTCCGCTATATGTGGGCATGATTAAATCTGTCTAATGTTTCTCCATTGGTCATCATTATCAATTTCGACCTGAATTGGATAGTCTGATTTAATTTCTACAGGAATATCAATATCCTCAATAACAAGTTGTTGTGTAGTTACTTCAACATCAGGAGTAACAACAGGTTCCTCGTTCCTAATCGTGTCGTCAGTTTCTGGAATTTCAATATAATCGGGAGTTTGATCGATGATTACTGGAACATTGATAACTTCAGTAACACCTAAAGATCCATAACCATCTACATAAAATGCAAGACTTACATTTTCTGGTCCGAAGTCCCCATAGTCTACCTCAACAGTATATTCAGATTCTACAAGATCACCAATAGTATTAGGAATAAGCACAGAAGGTTTTACTTGTGTTTGTCCAGTTACATCTGTGTATGTCGCAACGTAACTAACTCCACCATCAGAATTTGTAGCATAAATATTCACCAAAATATTTTCGCCATAGTTTACGTTCAAAGGACCACCTACACTTAATGTTGGTGGTGGCAAAACTGTCACTGTTAATTCTTTGGAGGAAGTTCCCCCTAATCCAGAAGCAGTAGCAGTATATGTTGTTGTAAGTGATGGAGATATATTAGCTATACTATTTAATTGAGATAATCCTATTCCAGGTTCAATGTACATCGTATTGGCATCTCCAGTAACTGACCACCGCAATACAGTACCTTCACCTTCAACAAGAGTATCATTATCTACGGTAAAAGTTATTACTGGTGGTATGTAGACCCTAACAGTTACCGTATCACTCCTGGTATATGCAGGATTAGAAGTTGTCAATCTAAAATCAGTAGTCTCTGTTGGCGAAACCACTAGTCCAGAACTATTATTCCTAGCAACTTGTCCATAACTTTGAGTTACAGTTCCATTAACCAAAGATTCTAAAATTTCAGAGTCAGATTCTCCACCAGCCGTTGACCATGTTAATGTTGTTCGCGATTGATTTCCATCACCACCATCTAATCTAAATGCAGTGGGAGAAGCAGAAATAGAAGGACTTGGTGGATCATATTGACACACACAAGCATACATGACCCCACCGATACCATATCTACAATTTCCAGATCCACCCTGGGTTCCACCATAACCAATGTAATAATTAATACGTTGTCCAGGAACAGCTCCTTGACTACCTCTTGTTCTCACGCAGCATGAAGCACCCCCACCACCTCCACCATACGATTGAGTGCCAGATCTCCACTGTCCAGCACCGCCTTGCCCATAACTACTATATCCAGATTGTGCTCTTGATGTAGGTCCATAAGAATATCCTCCTCTCTGTCCATTTCTCCAGTTACTGCTACCACCATATCCACCAGAATACAAAGATCCAGGACCACCACCATACCCAGCTACACCGCCAGGACTAATGTATGTCGTTCCGCCAGCTTGTGGTGATGTCCATCCAGAACCAATAAATCCTGTGTTAGGATAAGCACCTCCACCTCCCCCACCAACCATAATGTACGTAATACATTTTACGTCATTAGGTACATTAAAAGATCCGTTACTTGTTCTACTGATGCTATATCTTGCCATAGCAATTTAAAATTTGATAATGTAATGAACTAGAATGAAAGGCGTTACAACTTGATCTAATACTTCGAGATCTTCAATATCAATATCAATGTAAGATTCCATATCATCTAATGGAACGGTAATATTACCATGAGTATATTGAAATCCTGGTGTATTTGTTGGACCATAAGTATATGGTCTTGTAACTGTATGATCGTGTGTTGTTTCTCCAGTAGGAACAGAAAGAGATGATTCTTCTAAACTATTTCCCGCAGTAGCATTTGCTGAATTAGCTCTTAACCCCTTACCATCACCAGTTGTGTCATGTTGAATATTTCTGTTGACAACGGTAAATCCAGATCCACCACCTGCGGTGTGATAATGTCCTTGGAATTCGTCGATTGTTAAAGCAACGGCGCTTGTATTTCTGTCAAGATTATACTTCGGAGATCCATTGAAATTATAAGTATCACTGGAAATAATCATGTCTCCGATATAATTTACCGTCGCTCTATTGCCGATGTTTGATAAAGGATTTACTTCAACACCAACTTTAGATGTATTTGTTCCTTCAAGTGTAGTAGAAAGATATTCTCCAGATCCTCTACTACCAACAATTACTTTAGACCCCAAATCTGGAAGTTGGAATTGTCCTAAATCTTCTAACTCTGGATCAGCATTTCTCAAAAGAGTTTCTGGTTTTTTAAACCTACAGTCATCACCAACACCCAAAATTTGAGACAATAGTAGATAATCCTTTGCACTTTTTACAGAACCATCGCACTTTAAAAATCCAGCTGGCATATGTTCTTTAAACACAGCAGTAGAAGGATCGGCACCAACACCAACACCAGGAACTGTGTGCATTTGAATAGTTCCTGGGATACCACCCCAATGAGCTTTGTTATGAGTATAATTGTTTCTCGTAACCATTTTAGTATGCCCTGATAATGTATATAGAAGTTACTCTTGGTTGTTGGATATTAAAATCAATTTGTAACGCATTTTTGTTAGATACATTATCAAGATTGACAGTATTTGGTAAATTTACGTCTACAGTGAGATTACTTTGCGGTCTCATTCTGGTACTATCAAATGTAACATCAAATTCATCGTGAGTATGTGCAAAAATTTGATCACTTGAAGTATTATTAGTAAAATTGATTCCAGGATTACTGATTAATGTGTCACCAACGGTAGCCTGGTTTTCATCGTAGTTATTTCTATATCCAGGTGGAATTGATACGGTGTTTCCACCAATTCCCCAAGGAACACTGGTATCAATGTATTTACCATTGGGTTTGTTGGTGGTATTTGTTATAAAGTTTTTGGACAATGGAGAGTATGAAACCAGAGCAGGTTTCATGTTGATTGGAGGTTGCTCCGAATGTAATTTAGCAACAGTAGTTCCTGCAACTCCAGTTCCAAATCCAGATAGTATATCAGAAGTAGGCCATTGTAAAGTATATGTGTCTACGATGTTTGATGACGAGGGAGTAGCACCAGCATTAGTAAGTCTACCAGCAACAATACCACCATATACATCAGAAGTAAGATCATTTCCCTGATACGTAGCAGAAAGGTTTGAATCACCATTTCCTGTTTGTGCTGGAGAGTCTTGTTTCCATCCTTCATCATCAGTGTAACCGAAGTAGTAAATTTCACCTCTCTGTTCATCTTCAGTTGACGAATCATTAGAACCATCATTATCAACAGCAGATGCAAACAAAGTGTAATAAATGGTTCCATAAGGAACTACACCATCTCCAGGTTGAATTACATTACCATTATCAATAGTTTCAATACTACCAGCATGGTTGTGTCTCTTAATGTGATTTCTACCTAATTTTCTGGGACCAATATATACTGTTTTAAACCCTTCTCCATTGATTAGTGTGTTTCCTTTAATTCTTCCTTGATATCCAGTTGCATCATTCGGACTGATATTGAATACCAAATCAACAAAAACATCATTAAAGATAGTAGTAACACCCGTATCTTCGTTAGATCCAATTAAAGGGGATAATAATGTAAGTGCTCTCGCATCTGTATCTGCCGCACGTCCAGTTCCACCAGCGTTGATGTCTGCGAAATAAGAAGTCTCAACATCCATCAACATCTTTTCGTTGAGGTTTGGTAACTTAATGCTCCCAGCATAGTTTGGAAAACTGTTAGGGGCATTACCATCAAAGTCACTTATCCCAGCGTTATAAGTATCTCCAATTGCTTGTGCAAGCAAAGGAAAATCTTTAGCTTCGACAAACTGACCATCACAAATCAACCACCCAGCGGGGATATCTGTCAATCCCCCCGTCCAAGGCATGATGGTGCCGATTGCGGCACCTCTTGCACTTTTAGATTCTTGGTAAAAAGACATAGTAGTTTATACTTCGATTAGATACCATCCAGCTTTCGATGGAGAAACTGCAGTGTTGCCATCTGGATCAGAAGTTCCTGCATAAACAAGAGCAAATCCAGCATAAGGTGTTTGTACGACCAGTTCACCACCATCATAACCAGTTAAATCAGCAGTGTTTCCAGTGAGTAATGTAGTTCCAGTGTTTTCACTGGAATTTTGTACTCTAACACCTGTTTGTCCTCTAACAACCAGAGAAACGTTGTATGTTAAGTTACCACCAACATCAATAATTCTGATCATGTCTCCTAGTTGAGGATTAGATGGAAGTTTAACAATAGTGTTTTGGCTGATATTCAAGAAATAATTCGTGTTTGCATCCGCCTCAATTTCAAAACTATCAGATGCCAACCACTTGAGACCACCTGTTGGTGAGAAGTAATTACTGATGCCAGCAATCATTACTCTACCATCATCTTCTACACCAAAGATTTGGTTTCCAGAAGAATTAACTGTTAAATCACCACCATCAATAGTTACATCACCAGCAATGGATAGGGATCCACCGAATGTACTGGTTCCAGTGCCAAGAGCAGAGAATGAACCATATGTGGTAAAGTCGCCAGAAGAGTTATCAAATGTTAGTCTTGGGGTTGTTCCATCTTCTCCAAAGATATCTATATCACCACCGTTCATGGTTAAATCACCAGTTGCGGTATCAATTTGGAATGTAGTTCTTAATGGAACAGCAACAGTTACTCCATCAGACAGATAAGAAGGACCACCATTTGTGATAGTGAAGAACTCTTGACCCTCGATAGTAGAACCGTTGATAGTAAGTGTGTTCTCGGTGGTAAGTGTGCCAGCGATGTTAGTATTACCAGTAGTTCCTTGAACAACCAGTTTATTGAATCCTTGACCAAAGTTCAGGTCACCACTGCCAAATGTGTTACCAGTTGTAGACTCAACCTTAAAGTTTACAGATTCTGGTGTACCACCATCAGTAATGATGAGTGACTGAATGTCGGTAGAAGTTAATTCAACAACCTTGACGATTTCACAGTCAGATAGTAAGAGGTAGTCATTAGTTGTAAGGAATCCACCAAATTCTGCAACACCAATACGAACATTTGCAGTATCAGCGAGTAGACCAGATGCACTCTGAACTCTAATTTCAGCATCTGATGCCTGATCAGACCAGAGATATTCAGCAGCAGGAAGAGTTTGTGAGAGTTTGACTTCAACAATACTAGATCCAGCAGCGATTGTGGATTGTACTGGCCAGTCACCGTTCAGTTCACTGACGTTAGTACCAGAGATTCTGATGAACTCACCATAATCAATGTTTAGAGTTGAGTTAGTCTCGCTCTGCCAGTAAATTGTGACAATATCTGTACCATCAGAAACGATCTTCTGAATTTGAGAATCGGTAACAAGAACACTTGATACAGGATCAAGTTCTCCATTAATATCAAAGTCAAATCCAGTGATAAACGATGCGTTAGTCTGTTGATCTAACTTGTTAAGAACACAAGCGTCTGGGTGATCTTGTCTTGCAGTTGTTCCGAGTCTAGCGCGAGAAACTGCCAATCTAAAACCATTAGGATCATTGGGGTTGGTGACGTTAGTTAGACCGACAACCTCAACAATTTCATTCTGCGATTCGTCCTTGGCTACGGGTTGTCCCTGATCATCAATACTATCAGGAGAATTAGCATCACCTCTATCAATCAGGATTAGATCGCCAATCTGGAAGTCAGCAGCCGATGGTTGAGTGATAGGTAGGTTATAAAGGTTACCAGAAGAATTAACACCAGCAACTTGGAATGTGAGGTCATCTCCCGAAGGATTGCCAAGAGCAGATGCAGGAATAGTCAGAAGATCATTATCACTGTAACCAGAACCAGGAGAAACCAGTTCAACTTCTGCTGTTCCATCACTCAAGATTTTAATAGTGAATAGAGCGCCTTCACCTGAACCACCTTGAACTTCAAGGAAAGAATATGTAGTGTTAGCGACCCATGTTCCACTTTGAGTGGGATTGATGTTATCAATCGATGCAATTTGACCACCACCAAGTAGATATGCAGGACCACCCCATAGACCTTGACCAGTGGTATCAATAACTTTACCAGTCTGGGAATACTTGAGGAAGGTGATGTTTGGATTCTCAAGAGATCCAACGATGTGATCGCATGGAGCTGTACTGAAACGTGCTCTCTCAATCTCAATGATGCCTGCGTTCAAACCACCAATTAGTTTGATGGATCCGTTAACTTCAGCACTTGCAAGAACTTCAAGAGAGTTTCTAATGGTGGTAACACCACCAAGAGATCCAATTTCAAGTCTGGAAGCATTAGTGCCAAGATTGATAGCAGTTGTTGCTGCACCATCACCAATGTTTAGTGTGGCCGCTTGAGTAAAGAGACGTGCGCTGGATGTTCCAGCAAAAGCACCGATCTCTAAAGTACCAGCTAATTTGGTCTGATATGTACCAATATATGTGCTGGATGCCAAGTTAGGAGCAGCACCACCAATTCTAATATCACAACTGCCGCTTACAGTATCTTCTACAGTAGCAATATCAACAACAGCACTGGTAGAACGCTCATGAATCTTGAGGTTTGTTGTTCCTGCATTGGAACCAATTCTAACAGTTTGAGATGAAGTATCTGCTACAGCATCACCAATGGTGATTGTCTGTGACTGTGTAGTAGAGTTACCAAGAATGATAGACTCTGCCTGATTTAGACCGATGAAGAAGTCAGTATCAGAAATCAAGAACTGGAAGGTTTCTGCAATGGAGTTGATGTCACCACCGTCAACGCTCAAGTCATCCTGCAGTTGCAGGTTACCAGTCATTCTCGAATCACCGATAACGACGAAGTTCTTATCGAGTTCAGTAGAAGCATCTAATCCGATGCTGGTATTGATACCAACACGACCACCAGTTCTATAGGTAGAAGATTGATCACCAGCTGCAAGATCTGTAGTAGAAACACGGAACGTTGCGAAATCATCTGGATCAGAACTGTCTCCACCAACCAAGAATGCATTGGTAATTGGGAAGTATGTCTTGCCAGCAGAAGCCTCTGCAAGGTAGTTGTTAGTAGATACAGCGCCAAGAGCGTCATATTCTACAAGATTTTTACCACTAATAAATGTGTTACCAACAACATCCAAGTTAGCGCGAGGATCAGTTTCAGAAGATACATTTGCAGTTAGTGACGCCTCTTGGTTAGCTCTACCAATCGTGTTGATACCGAGTTTGTAATCTCCAGGTACTTCAGTGTAGGTGCGAATTGCTTCTGCACCCAGAACCATTGTTTCTTTCCAGGAAGATTGAGAAATCTCAATTCTCGCTCCTGCACCTTCATCTGCCCATGCCTTAACCTCGGCAGAAATTTGATTGAATAGTCTAATTTCACAGAAGTTTTCTGCAGGTTCTGCACTGATAACATTCCATGATCCGTTGAAGAACTCGTTACTAAAGTTAGAGATGCGTAGTTTCTCCCCAACTTTAACCTTAAGATCTTGGTTAGAAATTCCAGTAGACCAAGTAATTACAACAGAAGTCGAATTATCTGTGGTTAGAGTAAAGATTTGAGCATCTGGAATCTCGGTATAGAAGTTGGAATAAATCCAACCTAGCGATCCAGAGTATCCAACTTCTTCTCCTTTCCAAAGAATATCACCAGCAGCAGGAAGAGTTGACGAACCATAAGTAACGTTCTGGACCGTAAACCAAGCACTACCACCATTAGCAATTAAACCACTGTTGTTAGGTGTTGTATTGGAAGGAAGACCACCAGCGTAGTGAGTTCTAATGCTGTAAACCTGACCTTGATCACCTACATTACCGCGTGCATTTAACTTAAATGAAGCTGCTTTGACTTGGTTCTTGGTGATAACAACGTCGCCGTCACTATTGTCTCTGAAGGAAGATCTATCTAAAGTTGGATCCTCACCTTGAGCCATCAACGATAGGATAGTTAGAGAATCACCATCTTGTGGATCTACGTTGATAGTTACAGGATTATTGAAGAATGCCTCACCTTCGACAGTAATTTTGTCGTTGAATGTAACCGCCGTATCAAATGTAGTAACTAGGTTACCGATAGTGTCAGAATCATCACCACTGTCAGCAAGAACTGCTTGCTCAAGGAACGTCTCTTCGCCTGTAATAGCGTTGATCTTACGGTTACCGATATAGAGGTCACCGTTGGAGTTTAGACCCGTGTAGAAGACGATACCACCATCTTCACGCTTTGCTTGAGCGTAGAAGTCTTGCTTATCAGACAGAACAACTTCCTGGCGCAGTGGGAAACCAGTGGAGTAGTTGCCAGGACCGAAACCAAGGTATTCAAACGTGTGGTTACCAGATCTTGCAATCGAAGGACGACGCAATTCAACGTAGAATCTACCATCGAGAGGATATACAGAGTCGCCATTGATGGGAATAATTCTGTTCTCCGAACCAATAGAAGCATTACCTTCTTGTGCCTGCAATCTGTTATCAACAACGTCGCCATCAACGTTAGAAGTTGTGTTGGTAAACTGATATCCAGACAATGGATCAGTCAATAGAAGATCAGTGATGGCTTCTTTGGTTTCACTGTACTTATAGTCATTAAGAGTTACAAGACCATGTACATAGTTGTCAGCAGCTGCAACAGATGCTGGGGGATCAAGAACGGTAACATCTCTAGATCCATCAAGTTGAACTTGGAACCACAGAGGATCATTCTTGTAGTCTAAAGGATACAGATTTGAGATTGGTTGAGAGAACTTATAGTTGTGGAAGTTTGTACCAACACCAGCACCCAGAGGATATGGAGAGACGTTACCACGAACAGCAGTCAAGTAGTAGATACCATCTTGCTGATCAGGAATAACTTCTTGAATCTCTTCAACGTCAAAGATATAGAATGTATCCTCGATATCAGGAATATCTTCAACCGTAGATACAGTGTATGTGTCTCCACCAGGAGTTGTTACTCTATCACCAGGACAGATAGTATAAACATTAGCACCCTCTACTCTGTACAAGAAGTTATCCCTGCTGGATCTTGATGCTCCTTGGTATGGATACACATTGTTCCATCCATCAGCTTCACCAGACATACCCCAGAATGTACCGTTAGACTGGGTAAATGTAGTCGCAATAGTTGAATCAAATTCTAGATCGCCAGTAACGTTCTTAAGAATAATGAATGCAGTTGCTTCTGTTGGTGCATTGAAATAAGCATGTACATAACCAGATCCAGTCGAATTTCCACTCCAAGTTACATAGTTATCAGAATCACTATTGAATAAATCAGTTTGGATTCCAGGACCTTGAGGGACTCCAATTTCAACAATAGTTAAAATTTCATTCTTCAAACCATCGTTAACGATGGTGTGATCAAAAACTGTAAGTTCGAGACGATTCTCACCAAGATCATTTTCAAAGGTTCTTGCAGATTGAATCGTAGTAGCAATCTTGGACTCAAACTCAATCTGTAGTGGATTTTCATATGGATCATATAAATCTTCTCTTGCTTCGATATCAACACCAGCGGTATCAAGATCAGCAAGTGATACACCAAGTTGCTCTGTTGGTTGTGATGGGTTGAAGAACTGTGCTACATCAGGAGCACCATTGCTGTATGGCTCAAGGATAAACTTCTGTGGGCGAAGTCTTCTTCTATCATCAGTTCTTGTCTTAATAACATAACCGTTAAGAGGTTCGCGAATGTTATCAAGATACTGTGGGACAACATAACGCAGACGATAAATTCTATCGACTTCAGATCTGGTGTCTGCATATCTCTCATACCACGTATCTGGTGTGAAGAGATTTCCAGTTCCATCTACAAAATCATTATCATGGAATCTGGTTAGAATACTATTTGGGTTCTGACTGCCACTGGACTCATCAACAACTTCAAGATACCATCTGTCATAATTAGAAGCATCGAACTTCATTGGTGATGTCTTCTTATCACCATAGACAATAAAGTCAGAACCACTTCCAGCAGTAAAGATAACAGCGTTAGTGCCAGCTTGTGCATCTGCTTGAGTTTCATGCACCGAGAACTTCGTCTTGGTTACATAACGTGGATAGTAGTAAACATCAGTTGGAACTGCGCCACCGCCAGCAATATCGGGTAGAGATGAATTTGCATCCGCAGATGTTCTAAAGAAGATCTTCTGTGCTGGTACGTTTGGAAGAGGAATATCAAAAATGTGTGGAACATCAGTTTCAAGATAAATTCCACTTACATTAGCAACATAGCGGTGTAGATCATATGGTTCATCCAGTACCGACTGTTGTACCAGAATCTCTACGTTAGGATCAACGCTCTCTGTTTCTGACGAGTAGATGTAAATACCCGCTGCAGCATTTTCTTTTGTAGCAGCAAGAAGTAAACCAGTTTCTGCACTAGTATCAAAATCAGTTGTTGCATTAAATGAGTATGGATATGTATCTCTACCAGGAGCGATGACATAGTAAATAGTGTTTGTCTCAAATCCGCGTGGGAGTCTTACGAGACGCTTATCTACCTGATCATTAGCAGCTCTTGGAACCAATCTTACAGGAGTTCCAGTCTGGAATCCATGAGGATCAGTCTCACCATTTCCAGTGTTAATTGTAAATAACGTTGCACGACCAGTTAGTGAGCGAGACTCGATAGGAGGTTCAACTCTGACTACTTGATCACTATTTCCAGAAAGGATCAAATTAACATTATCAAAGTATCCTTGAATTGCGGTAGCAATGTTAGCGCATTCTGGATAATTTGTATCTTGAATGATGTCATTATCATATACTTGAGCTTCTTGAGCAAAAGAAGAGAGGTTTTGGAAATACAACCATGCAGTATTAGTAGTTCCTAATGACTGATATGGTTGTCCTGTTGTTTGATCAAGAAGTGTAATTGTTTGAGAATCTACAATCTGATCGATAACAACATTAATAGAGTCAATATTATCAAGAAGTTGTGCTGTTCCTCCGTCAATTTTACCATTAGTGTAATCAGCTTGATCATATTCCGTGACTCTCATGCCAGGAACAAGACCAGAAGTATCTCCAACAACGACGGTTGAACTACCAGAAGTTAAAGTGCAATTCTGAATCAAGAAGTCAAAGTTACGCATTGCACCAATCATCAGGCGCTTCAGGTAATCATATGCCTCTAAAGTTTCAGTCAGTTCGTTGTCGATGAAGTCTAATTGACCACCAACTAGGTAACCTTCTGCAGCAAGGATTGTATTGATGTTGCCGCCAAGACGCAAGTCCTTGACAGTAGCATCAACGAAGTAACCCAAGTCTCTTTCACACTTGGTAATAGTAATATTTTGATTTGTTTGAAGTGCGGGATACTTATCAAGAATGTATCCATATGCTTCTTGCTGTAACCAAGTTCTGTTCTTCTCAATCTGATTGGCAGCATCCTGTGCATAGTGGAAGTCATCGTTTCCATCGCCATCAACGTCAACAACTACGTTTAGTGCTGCTGGGGTAAGAGTGGAAAGAGATGCTGTATATGTAGTGAATCCAGAAGGAGTTAGTTCGGAAGAATAAGTTTGCTTACCACCTACACCACCTGAAGATAGTTTAACATATAGTCTATCACCATTCTTGGCACCAATACGGTATCCACCGATGGTAGCAGCTGGTCTGTCTGCAGGATTCTGGTTAGTATCACCAGCAAGGTATAGTCTGGTATGATTTGTTTGATCGTTGGATGCTTCGATATCGATTGTGTAATACTGCTGCTTGACGATTGCCGTTGCAGAAGTGTCAACAACCTTGGGAGGAACGATAGCATCGATGTAACCACCCTTATCCTGGTTAAACGCAAAGCCTTTGAAACCAATTGCGTGAAGTGATGTGTTACCGAAGTTAGAGTTCGAGTTGGTGATGGACATGTCACCACCTGACTCCATTAAGAAGTGATCGTGGAAACCAACTGCGAAGACCGAAACGCACTGAATAAATGCATCATCAGAAGCACGGATGTGGAAGTTTCTCCACTCATCCTTCCAGTATGCATCACCCTTGGTGTGATAAGGAATTGTAGCAAAAGCATCAGTTAACGCTGCTTGGTTCCACGTATTAGTGAATCTATCGTAGCGGATGAATGCTCTGTCGTCTTTTTGCAGCGAGACGCCTGTGTACTGCGCGACGACCATTGACTTGAATCCAGTGGCTTTGGATCCATCTGCCCACATTCCACATTGTCCCCAGGTAGAACGAATAGAGCAGTTAAATACATAAGGAGAAGCAGACTCAACAGAGTCAATTTCTGCTTGAATAACACCATTTGTGCCG
>Ga0181590_10000824_pt1 | contig 25605 bp, 22 predicted proteins | sample 071ome_34_FD_132446 | JGI IMG/M metagenome (GOLD analysis project Ga0181590, IMG submission 132446) | Coastal salt marsh microbial communities from the Groves Creek Marsh, Skidaway Island, Georgia - 071411BT metaG (megahit assembly) | ecosystem: Environmental > Aquatic > Marine > Intertidal...
CATTGAGGATATCCGTGAATGCATTGGCTGTAATATTTGTGTCACGGGTGATTTCACGATGTCGATCTCACGCTGCACTCAAAACCCCAGCTTTATGGAAGAATGGCGCAAAGGATGGCATCCGGAAAACAAGCCTCCAAAAGGTGACAGCCAGTCCGTTTTGATTATCGGTTCTGGCCCTGCTGGTCTTGAAGCGGCGCGAATGCTTGGGGGGCGGGGCTATGAAGTGGCTTTAGCTGAGGCAAGTGGTGATCTTGGTGGACGGGTTGCAAAAGAACGGCTTTTACCAAATCTGGCGGCATGGGGACGGGTCATGGATTATCGCCTGGGTCAGATTGAACCCTTGGCCAATGTTTCTATTTACCGGGAAAGCGCGTTAACGGCCGAAGATGTGTTGAGTTTTGGTTTTGAACATGTCTGTGTTGCCACTGGCGCACACTGGCGGCGCGATGGCACAGCAAGAGCAAGGCTTATCCCTCTTGATATTGATAACAATATGCCACTCTTTACCCCTGATGATATCATGGCAGGAAAAATGCCCGAGGGGCATGTCGTGATTTATGATGATGATCATTACTATATGGGCGGAATTCTAGCCGAAAAATTGTATCAAGCCGGATGCCAAGTAACGTTAATCACCCCCGCAACCAAAGTGTCAGAATGGACAGTGAATACGCTTGAGCAGGAAAAAATCCAACAGCGCGTCATGGAAATGGGGATTACCGTTATGACATCACACGCCCTTAACGCCGTGAAAACAGATCATGTTGTGACGGCTTGTGCCTATACCGGCCAAGAAAAGGAATATCGCGCTGATGCGGTGTTGATGGTAACCGCCAGAGATGGCGAAACCGGATTATGGCAAGACCTAAAACAGCGGCAAGGCGAATGGCTAGACGCTGGAATAAAATCCGTCAAATTGATTGGGGATGCCGCCGCGCCTGCGCCTATTGCTTGGGCCACCTATGCTGGACATCGCTATGCTATGGAAATGGATGCCCCATCTGATAAAGGGGATGATCCTGTGTTTCGCCGTGAAGTTGCTCAGCTTGATAACAGCTAAAAGATGATGAAAGGGATAAACCATGGATATTATCTATACAGATAAACACCGTCTCCGTGCCGCCAAAACCGAACTCTATGGCGGGGAATTGGTGCCGCCTTTTGAATGCCCGGAACGCATGGATTATATCTTAGAAGCGATTGCTGAAAAATCCCTTGGACCTATCATAGCGCCTGATGAAAACCCAACATTAGGGGCTAATGCGGTTGCCACCATTCATGATGCTGGCTATTTGGCCTTTCTTGATACGGCGTGGGAAGAATGGGAAGCGGCAGGCATGAAAGGGGAAATGATCCCTACGGTTTGGCCATCACGTTCTATGCCATCGACACATATCCCCGATTTTATAGATGGAAAATTGGGCTATTATGCTTTGTCTTGCGAAACCTCCATCGCCAAGAACACGGTTGAGGCTGTCTATGCCTCTGCCCAAGTGGCATTAACGGGCGCAGAGATGATTGCATCCGGCAAGAACCACTTGGCTTTTTCGCTTTGCCGCCCACCTGGGCATCACGCCTCACGCGATCAATTTGGTGGATATTGCTTTATCAATAACGCAGCGATCGCGGCACAGCATATGCGTGATCATGGCGCAAAACGCGTTGCCATTTTGGATGTTGATTTCCACCACGGCAACGGCACGCAGGCCATTTTCTATGATCGGGATGACGTGCTTTTCTTATCTCTGCATGGTGACCCTAATGATGCTTTCCCCCATTTCTTAGGACATAAATCTGAAACCGGACATGGCGCTGGTGATGGCTATAATATCAATTATCCTATGCCGCCTAACACCCCTTATTCGGTTTGGGGTGATGCCCTGAATCATGCCCTTACTGCTATCCGCGATTATGCGCCTGACAGTTTGGTCGTATCGTTTGGCGCGGATACCTTTGAAAATGACCCGATCAGTTTCTTTAAGCTGAAAAGTACAGATTATATTGATATGGGCAAGCGGATCACTGCATTGGGACTGCCTACGCTGACCGTGATGGAAGGCGGTTATGCGGTCCGTGATATTGGCACCAACACCGTCAACTTTCTTATTGGAATGGAGAATAGGTCATGATCCGTATCGCCATCTCGCAAATGGAATGTGGCTGGGATAGCGCCGCTAATCTGGATCGTGCTGAGGAATTGATACGCGAGGCCGCAGCCAAAGGCGCTAATATTATCTTGTTGCAAGAGCTGTTTGCTAATGTGTATTTCTGCCCTGAACAGAAAAAAGACTATTTCGCCTATGCCCATGCCGCAGATGACCATCCGTTTCTAGGGCGGTTTAGTGCATTAGCCAAAGAGCTTGGTGTTGTCTGCCCTATCAGTTTTTTTGAAAAAAGCCAAAACGCCTATTTCAATTCAGTCATGATGATTGATGCTGATGGCACACAGATGGGGCTTTATCGAAAGACCCACTTGCCCCAAGGCCCCGGGTATGAGGAAAAGTTTTATTTCAACCCTGGTGATCTTGGCTTTCGTGTTTGGGATACCGCCTTTGGTAAGGTTGGCGTCGCAATCTGTTGGGACCAGTGGTTTCCAGAGGCGGCACGAATTATGGCCTTGCAAGGCGCAGATATTCTGCTTTATCCCACGGCCATTGGCTCAGAGCCTAATGATCCTTCGCTGGATTCCAGTGGCCATTGGCAACGCACCATGCAAGGGCATGCAGCCGCCAATATGGTCACATTAGCAGCCAGCAATCGCGTTGGTAATGAGACCGTTGGGGGTATTGATATGCGCTTTTATGGTCAATCCTTTATTGCGGATCATACCGGAAAGATGATCGCGGAATGTAAAGACAACACCAATATTGTTGCTACGGCTGATGTGGATATCGAAGCTATGCGTTTAGAAAGGGCCAGTTGGGGATTATTCCGTGATCGGCGACCTGAATGCTATAACGGCATCTTGTCCTTATCTTAAGCGTTTCTTAGACTCGGCCAACCACTTTACGCTTAGCCCCGGCTTTTTCTGCCATCACGCAAATCCAGTCATGGGCGATATTTGCCGCTGCCATGGCGGTAATATCCGCATGATCATAAGCGGGTGAGACCTCTACTAAATCCATGCCAATCATATTAAGGGGCGTTAAGCCGCGCACCAATTCTAAGGCTTGCCAAGTGGCTAAGCCGCCCGGAACAGGTGTTCCCGTGCCAGGGGCAAAAGCAGGATCAAGGCAATCAATATCAAAACTGATATAGGCAGGATGATCCCCTACCCGTTCCATAATCGCCTCAAGCGTTGCCGGAATACCATTTCGATGAACCCACGGACTGGTTAAGATTTCTATGCCATGGGCGGAATCGTTCCATGACCGCAACCCAACCTGAATAGAACGGGTGGGATCAATGACACCTTCTTTTAAGCCTTGTAAAAACATAGAGCCATGATTCAGAGGAGAGCCGCCATCTTCCCATGTATCCGAATGAGCATCAAATTGCACTAAGGCTACTGGCCCATGTTTTTCGGCATGGGCACGAATTAACGGCAAAGCCACAAAATGATCTCCGCCAAAAGTTAGCATTTTGCAATCATGAGACAAAATTGATCTGGCGTGATTGGTGATCGCATCTGGGATGCTTTGCGGGTTATGCGGGTCAAGCGCACAATCGCCATAATCCACTACCGCAAGGGTATCAAAGGGATTAAAGCCAAACGGAAAGGCATCCAAACTGGCTAATTCCGTTGATGCTGCACGAATAGCCCTTGGGCCAAAACGTGTCCCCGGACGATTAGTCACCGCCCCATCAAAAGGAATTCCACTAACCACCAGATCAATACCATCAAGGTCACGGCTATATTTCCGGCGCAGAAAACTTAACGCACCAGCATAAGTCATCTCATGCTTTGTGCCTTTGATCTGCTCTTTCAAAAACGCTTGATCAGAGTCATTGTAATCCATAACGCTATCCTATCTATGCTTATCCCAATGACAATTATGCGAGATGAAGAGTCTTTAAAGCATCATCAAGCGCATCACCAAGAATGCGGATAACCTCATCAATATCTGCCCGAGTAAAGGTCAAAGGTGGTGACAATATCATCCCATCACGCACCGCACGAACCATCAATCCACGAGCAATAGCATGATCGCGAACAACACAGCCAGCATGACCCTGATTTGAGAAATGCTTAGGCCCTTCACGGCTTTCCACCAATTCTACTGCCGCTAGCAAGCCTAGGCTTCTGACCTCACCTACCATGGGGTGATCTGCTAACTGCTGAATGGCTTGGTTAAAATAGGGGCCAGTGTCTGTCCGCACCCGTTCAATCATGCCTTCGCTTTCAATCAGATTAAGGTTAGCAAGTGCGACTGCCGCCGCCACCGGATGGCCTGAATAGGTAAAGCCGTGATAAAACTCACCACAATCATCAATCAGGCGTTCAGCAACCCTATCCCCGACCAACACCGCCGACATCGGCTGATAGCCTGAGGTCAGCCCTTTTGCTGTCGCCATCAGATCCGGTTTGAGGTTATAGGTTTGGCTTGCAAACCACTGCCCTGTGCGGCCATAACCTGTAATCACCTCATCCGCGACGAAAAGAATATTATGGCGTCTGCAGATGTCCTGTATCCGATCAAAATAGCCTGCTGGCGGAATGATCACCCCACCTGCACCCTGAATAGGTTCAGCAACAAAAGCCGCCACATTATCAGCTCCAAGCTCTTGGATGTGTTCCTCAAGCCAGCCTGCCGAGACATCAGCAAAAGTCTGTTCATCCATATTGCCTTGATAAAGGAACCCATAAGGGGGGCGAATATGGGAAAAATCAGGCAGGCGGCAAGCTTGCTCATGCATTCCGCTCATACCGCCCATGCTTGCTGCAACCATTGTGCTTCCGTGATAGCCATATTCGCGGCTGATCATGATACGTTTTTGCGGCTTTCCTTCTAGCGCCCAGAAATGCCGCACCATGCGAACGATGGTATCATTAGCTTCAGACCCTGAGTTGGCATAAAACACATGGTTAATACCATCAGGTGCGATATCGGTCAGCCGTTTGGATAATTGCGCCGCAGGTTCATTGCTGGTCTTAAAAAAAGTATTGTAATAAGGCAGTTTGTGAAGCTGTTCGATAGCCGCATCAATCAATTCTTTACGACCATATCCAACATTAACGCACCATAGCCCAGCCATACCGTCAAGAATGCGATTTCCATTGCTGTCATAGATATAATGGCCTTCCGCATGAGTAATTATGCGAGTGCCTTCCTTTTGCATCTGACCATAATCAGTAAAGGGATGCATATGATGGGCAATATCTGTTGCAACGAGGGGGTCGAACTGCGGATTTTCCATTTTTCATACCTTATGTTATTTGCCAAAAATGAAATCATTTGTGCTATCAAGATGAAAACCTTATGATTCAATATCGTATTCAAATCGCTTGTTGAAAAAGCAGAATTTCATCATGACACAATTACTGAAAACACTCACCAAAAATTTTCCAAATCTTGATACCATTACAGCAATGTTTGCAGACTCCAACGGCATGATGCGCGGTAAGGTTCTGCCTGCGGATGCGCTTGAAAAACTCATCACTGAAGGGGTGCTTCTGCCTGCAAGTGTCTATGGCACAGACGCCACTGGCGAGTCCGTCGCGGAAACCGGTTTAGTTTGGGATACTGGGGATGAAGATTTCCCCTTTCATGTGGTTAAGGACAGCTTTCATGATTTGAGCGATGGAAACGGTACTGATGCCGCCTGTCTGATACAGATGATGACCAATGATGGCACCCCCCATCATCTTGACCCAAGAAGCATATTGGCAAAGGTCGTCGAAAGATTAAACGACATGGGGTTGCATCCTGTTATTGCCCCAGAGCTAGAGTTTTATTTGATTGACCGGCAGCTTGATGATCTAGGAATGGGGCAATATGCCCGCATCCCGATTTCTGGCGAAACACAACCGACCAATCAAATCTATGGCATTGAAGCCTTTGATGAGTTTTCCGATGTGGTCAGCGATATTCGGCGCACCTGTCTGATGGCAGGGGTGCGCGCAGATACGGCGATCACCGAATATGGCCGTGGCCAGTATGAAATTAATATTCTGCATAACGATGATGCCTTGCGTGCGGCGGATGAAGCCGCTTTATTGCGCTATCATGCGCGGCGGATTGCCAGGCGTCATGGTCTGGACACCACCTTTATGGGCAAGCCTTTTGCTAACGATACCGGCAGCGGATTTCATCTCCATGTCAGCTTATGGGATGATAAGGGCAATAACATAATGGCGGAAAAAGACGGTGACGATCCGACCTCAAACCCGTTGCTCCGCTATGCTGTTGGCGGCATGGCAAAATATCTAGCAGATAGTTTTGCGGTATTTGCCCCTAATGCTAATGCGTGGCGGCGGATGTTGCCGGGGCATTATGCCCCTGTTGATCGCAGTTGGGGGATCAATAACCGCACGGTGAATTTCCGCGTGCCTTCGGGTAATGCAAAATCACGGCGGCTAGAACATCGGGCGTCTAGTGCTGATATCAACCCTTATTTGACCACTGCGCTTATTCTAGCGGCGATGACCGACGGCATTAAACATCAGATTTCACCACCAGAAATGACCACGGCTAACGCCTATGATACCCCTAATCGGGACGGGCTACCAAACACATGGGCAGAGGCTATCCAGTTGTTCCGTGACAGTGATTTCATTAAAAATTGGCTTGGCGAAGAATATACCAAAGTCTATGCCGCGACCAAAGAATATGAACGCAATACCTTTGCCGCCAATGTCACCGCATTAGAGTGGAGCTGGTATCGCTAGCTGATGCGTAGCGAATAAATCTCAGCCAAGCATTGCCCTTATTCTAAGTTTCCTTATACTTCTTCTGTGACGGCAGATACGAAAGGAATTGGGATTATGTCATATGATGTTGCGATAATTGGTGCTGGTCATAACGGGTTAACCGCCGCAGGTTATCTGGCGGCAAAGGGGCTTAAAGTCGTCATGTTGGAACGGCGTGATGTTATTGGCGGTGCCGCCGTAACCACAGAATTCAGCCCCGGTTTTCGTAATTCTGAGTTTTCTTATGTTGTCAGCCTGCTAGATCAGTTGGTGATTAAAGACCTTGATCTAAAACGCTTTGGGCTTGAGGTCATTACCCGTGAAGGATCATCGATCACTGTTGACGGTGAACAAGCGTTATGGATGCCGAACGACACCAAAGAAGCAATCCGTGAGATAGCCAAGTTCTCAACCCATGACGCCAAGCAATATGAACGCCTTGACGATATCCTAGATGCTATCACCGAAAGCGTTCGAAGTCTGATGCGTTCTACGCCCTATAACCTGTCGCAATCGATGGTTAGCCAGCTTGGTGATCTTTGGAAATCTGGGCGTATTCTTTCAAAACTGCCTCTTGATTTGCGCACCCATCTGACAGAATTAATGACAAAGTCAGTTGCTGATTATCTCAATGGTTGGTTTGAAAGCGATATCCTTAAAGGCACCATGGCCTATAGCGGCAGTGTTGGTAATTTTGCCTCACCCTATCACCCCAGCACGGCATATGTGTTGCTTCATCACCATTTTGGTCAAGCTAATGGCAAAAACGGGGCATGGGGACATGCGCGCGGAGGAATGGGGGCAATCACTAAAGCAATGGCCGCTTCTGCCCGCGACCGCGGCGTTGAGATTAAAACCAATAGTGAAGTATCCGAAGCTATTCTAGAAGGCGACCGGATCACTGGCTTGCGGTTAAGCAATGGGGATGAGATCAAAGCGAAAGCCGTATTAGCAAATTGCCACCCTCAGATTTTGTTTGGACGTATCATCAACCATGATGCCCTAACCCCTGATTTCAGTCGCAGAATTAAAGGCTACCGTTCTGAGTCTGGCAGTTTCAGAATGAATGTGGCGCTTAAAGAGCTGCCTCAATTTACCGCTCTCAAAAACAGCAAAACACCGCCAGAACTCATGCTTAATGGGTCTGTTAATATCATGTCTTCGGTTGGCTACATCGAAAAGGCATGGCGCGATGCTATGGATTTTGGGTGGGCACGCGAACCTGTGATTGAAATGTGCATTCCTAGTCTTCTGGATGACAGCCTTGCCCCCAAAGGCCAACATGTAATGAGTCTGTTCTGTCAGCATTTTCGCCGTGAGCTTCCTGATGGAAGAAGCTGGGACGATGCCAGAGACGAGGCGGCAGACACTGTAATAGCAACAGTAGAAAAACACGCCCCAGGTTTTGCAAAGAGTATCATCGCAAAACAAATCAATTCACCCCTAGATATTGAAAGAAAACTCAACATGATTGGTGGCGATATCTTCCATGGCGCTCTTCATGCTGATCAGCTCTATTCGATGCGGCCTGTGGTTGGGGCGGCAAATTACCGGATGCCGATCAAGGGGTTGTATCTTGGGGGGTCTGGCGCGCATCCCGGTGGCGGCGTCTCTGGCCTGCCAGGACGCAATGCCGCTCGTGAGATGCTGAAAGACCGCCGGAAATGGGCCTAACGGGGACCTGCCGCGGCACATCCCTTTAAGATTGGAGTAATATCTCTACCTTAGCTGTAAAAGCATGACCAAGGGCAATATGACATTCTTGGATATGCATGGTCGACTGACTAGGCACAGCAATTAGGATATCCACAACAGAGGCAAGTTTGCCGCCTCCCTCGCCTGTCATGGCAATCGTGGTGATGTCATGTTCACGAGCATAGGCCATAGCCTTTTCGACATTTACCGAATTGCCGCTTGTGGAAATCCCGATCAGAACATCCCCAGGTTTGCCAAGGGCTTGTACCTGTCTTTCAAAAACGCCTTCGAAGCCAAAATCATTGGCATAGGCTGTCAAAAATGAAGTGTCCGTGGTCAGCGCTAACGCGGCCAGACCAGGGCGAGGGCGACGATGATCAAGTGTTGCTACAAACTCTGCGGCTAAATGTTGAGCATCACCAGCAGAACCACCATTCCCACAAAGCATGAGCTTTCCCCCTGACCGCAAACTAGACGCTATCGCCATGGCCGCCTTTTCAGTGGCCTCTGCACAGGTATCTGCGGTTTGTTCTTTCACCGCGGCGGATGCTAATAGATGATCACGAATATGCATAGATTTACCCTTATCTCTAGCGATAATACCCTTATGCTAGTTATATGTTGATGGCTTCATGCGGCCAATATTGACTAAATTAAGCCCTGCCTCAACGATAGCGGCTGGATCATAAATATTGCGTAAATCGACAATCAACCGACCAGACATCTTGTCAGCTAGACTAATTGGGGAAATGGCCCGAAACTCATTCCATTCTGTCACAATCACAACGATATCAGCACCGGTGATCGCTGTTTCAGCACGATCACAATATTCAACCTCATCAGGCAAAAGCGGTGCGGCCTGTGCCATAGCGGCAGGATCATAAGCTTTAATCTTGGCCTTTTGATCTAGCAGTTGCGGTATAATATCCAGCACTGGGCTATCCCGCATATCATCTGTTTCCGGTTTAAAAGCAAGGCCAAGGATTGCAATAGTTTTGCCAGACACCTCGCCGCCTGCCGCGGCTATAATCCGTTTGCCCATGCTTTGCTTTCGCGCAGCGTTATAACGCACCACATCTTCAACAATGCTCACAGGGGCGCCAAATTGACTGGCGGTGCGCACTAAGGCTTGCGTATCTTTGGGAAAGCATGAACCACCATAACCTGGCCCAGGATGCAGAAACTTTGACCCAATGCGTTTATCCAGCCCCATGCCTTTAGCAACATCATGCACATCAGCGCCAATTTTCTCACACAGATCTGCCATCTGATTAATAAAGGAAATTTTCACAGCCAGAAAAGCGTTTGCGGCATATTTTATCAACTCAGAGGTCTCAAGATTGGTAAAGAGAATAGGGGTTTCAAGCAAGAACAGCGGCCGATAAAGCACTTTCATCATAGCTTGTGCTCTTGGTCCTTCTGCCCCTACCACAACCCGATCTGGTCGCATGAAATCAGTAATCGCAGAGCCTTCACGAAGAAACTCTGGATTAGAAGCAACATCAAAATCAGCATCAGGGTTAGTCTGTCTGATGATGCCTTCAACTTCGCGCCCAGTACCAACCGGAACTGTTGATTTAGTAACAACCAAAGTATAGCCATGAAGATGTGGGGCAATTTCTTTGGCCGCGGCATAAACATAGCTTAAATCAGCGTGACCATCACCGCGGCGTTCAGGGGTGCCAACAGCAATAAAAACCGCATCAGCATCTTTGACCACGTCCGTAATCTCAGAGGTAAAGTTCAGTCGCTTTGCCGCAACATTTCGATGAACCAGATCATCAAGCCCCGGTTCATAAATCGGGATTTCACCTTGCTGCAAGCGTTCAATTTTCTTTGTGTCTTTATCAACACACGTCACATGGAAACCAAACTCTGAAAAACAGGTTCCTGAAACCAGTCCTACATATCCTGTCCCAATCACCGTAATTTTCATGTCATTCTCCACCCACGTGCGACTACATTCTCATACCGTCTAAAGGTAAGGTTTTCAACACTTGTGATTGTAACACACCTACGCATCTGACTTGCATAGGGCTAAGGACTACCCTAGGATCAGTCTTATTGCCTTGGAATAGTATCATGAACAATCGCTGGTTAATCATTCTTTTTTCTGCGTCAGTGCTTGTCACCGTCAGCCTTGGCATCCGCCAGACTATGGGACTTTTTCTAACCCCCATTAGCCTTGAAATGGGGACAGGCAGGGAGCTGTTTTCCTTTGCCATTGCCATTCAAAACATTCTATGGGGGTTGTCGTCCCCATTATTTGGCGCCATCAGTGACCGTATTGGCGGCTGGAAAGTGGCATCCCTTGGTGGTGTGTTTTATGTTCTTGGTCTATTGACTATGGCATATATGGTAACCCCCAGCGGACTTATTCTTGGCAATTTTCTTTTTGGGTTAGGTCTAGGAAGTGCAGGCATGGCAGTGGCTATTGGTGCCGTCAGCAGAGCCGCCCCTGAAGGCAAGCGAACCTTAGCTATCGGTCTTGTCACCTCACTTGGCTCATTCGGTCAGTTTTTGCTTGTTCCTATCACGCAACTGATCATTCTTGGATATGGCTGGCATTTTGCCATGATTATGCTTTCCATGATCGGTAGCACAATGATTGCGGTAGGTTATGGGCTTAAAGGGGCGCACGGTACCACCACCAGCATGGTGGTTGATTCTGGCCTTGGGCCAACCTTAAAACACGCTTTCGTTTCGCGTGACTACATCATGTTGGTGGTTGGATTTTTTGTTTGCGGTCTGCATCTGGTTTTTATTACGACTCATCTGCCAGTTTATCTTCAGGATAATGGAATTGAAGAATCCATTGCCTCATGGGCTTTATCCTTGATTGGGCTATTTAATATTTTTGGAGCGATCTTTTTCGGTTGGATTGGCGGCAGAATGGCAAATAAAGTGCCGCTAGCACTGATTTATCTGTCACGAACCATTATCATTTCCTTATTCATTACCATGCCAGTAACGGCGACATCGGCACTTCTTTTTGGCATGGCTATGGGGTTTTTCTGGCTCGGCACGATACCGTTGACCAGTGGGTTAATCGGAACATTTTTTGGGCCACGTTATATGGCAACACTATATGGATTTGTGTTTCTGTCACATCAACTGGGATCATTTCTAGGCGCATGGCTTGGCGGTAAAATTTATGATAGCACCGGCAGTTATGATCTGATGTGGGACATTAATCTGGCAGCAGGATTTGGCGCCTTTGTCATTCATCTGTTGATCAGGGAACGCGCCTTTCCCGTACCAACGCCAGCGCCGCAACCAAGCTGATAAACGGATGATACCAATAAAAAAGATAGCAGGGTTTCCCCTGCTATCCTCAGAAATAATCTTTATAAAGTGCCGTATTAGCGGCGATTTACCAACTTCCAAAGTGTCGGGAATAATGCCACAGCAAGGATGATCTTTAGCGCATCACCTATCATAAAGACGGCCATACCCTTGTACATTATATCGGTGACAGGGGCAGGCGCCAACATATAGCCCAGCCAAAGCATGCCTGGCACATAAATAACCGCATTAGCAATTAGCATCGCCAAGACAGTACTAATGACACTGCGGTCCCATCCACGTTCTGCCAGAAAACCGGCAACATAAGCGGCACCAATAAATCCAACCAAATATCCGGCGGTATAAATAGTGATAGGATGTGCCCATGTCCGCGCCTCAGCAAACACAGGGAACCAAATCCCCTCAAGGCAATAAGCCAGAACAGCTAGCACACCAAGGCGTGAGCCTAGCGCCGTGCCAACAAGCAGAACAGCAAAAGTCTGGCCTGTAATCGGAACAGGTGACATCGGAAGACGAAAAGACAGCTGCGCCATCACGGCAATAAAAAGACTTCCTGTGAGAACCAGAAAAATCTGTCGAAGCAGAGGCGTTTCTGAAAACAACCGCGGCAGAATATGACCGGATAAAGTGGGAAAATGAGTCGAGGGCATGTTCATGAGAGATTTCCTTTTTATTAAATCTTCTAGCAAATAAACACTAATCAGTGACTACCTTCTTGTAAAGATGATTTGTTTTGAACATCCTATTTGCATAATGCCCATTCAATACCACAAAAACCCTCAAAAATAGCCATTCATTGATTTTACCGAATGATCGTCTAGGATTTGCACCATGTATAAAAATAGTATAAAAATAGGGCATGATAACCCATCAATCATCATGGGTTTAAGGCAATCCTCCCTCTTACTTAGTGCCGACATCTTAATATGTTAAATGATATGTTTTCGCATCACCTGATGGCACCCCCCTTTAACGACGGCTCAGCTCTTTTCTTTTGGGCAATTTGTGCTGGATCAGTTTTGCTCATGGCGATTGCCAAATCCGGTTTTGGCGGTGCGGTGGCATCATTATCTGCCCCTCTTATGCTAACGATTCTACCAGCAAGAGAAACGCTTGCTATCCTTTTGCCACTTTATCTTTTGACCGACATCTGGGCGATTTGGATATGGCGTGGATACAGTTATTGGCGGGTGCTGTTTTGGATGGTCATGTTTGGTGTGATTGGTCAGATTTTTGGTTATGTTTTGATCAGCGTCATTAATGACGCTATGCTGAAAGCGCTTATTGGGTTGATTGCTTTGTTTATTGGTGGCCGGTATTGGTACCGCGTGAAATCCCCGGCAATCTTATCAAACCCACGTCAGCAGGCACGAGATTTGCGCGGCCGTCTGAAATCACGAGCGGCCATTTGGTGCGGCTTATCTGGCTTTTCCTCTTTTATTTCTTTAACCGGCGGCATCCCTGTTCAGGTTTATCTTTTGCCAATGAAGATGCACCGTTATCTCGTGGTTGGGACCAGCGCATGGTATTTCTTTTCAATTAATGTGGCAAAACTGCCCTTCTTTTTCCAATTGGGTATGTTCACCTCATCCACGCTATTTATCACGGTGGTTTTGATGCCTATTATTCCGCTTGGGGTCAGCATAGGAAAATGGCTCAATCGGCGCATGACCGATAAAGGGTTTTATCATATCGCCCATATTGCGCTTATTCTTTTGGGATGCCGTCTGATTTGGGGGGTCGTGATGTCTGGATAACTTGCTTATCTATCTTGGCAAAGTTATCATCAAAACCAATAGGTGATCACATAATAAAAACCAAAGGGAGACAAACATGATTGCCATTATTTTTGAAGTGTTCCCAAAAAAAGGGAAAATGGATGAATATCTGGATATCGCTGCAGGAATTCGTCCCATTGTAGAAGCCACCGAAGGATTTATCAGCGTTGAGCGGTTTCAAAGCTTAACAGATCCAGATAAGTATCTGTCCATATCATTTTTTGAAGATGAAGCTGCAGTGGATCGGTGGAGGAATGTAACCGAGCACAGAAAAGCACAGGTAAAGGGCAGAAAAGATATCTTTGATGATTATCGTATTCGTGTGGTCAAAATTCTGCGTGATTACAGTATGACTAAACGAAGCGAAGTGCCCAAAGACAGCCTTGCCAGTCATGACAGTTGATCTAAACGATCCTGTTAGAGATCAAATCGGCCTGATGCAATAAAGCCGCCATTACGCCATTCAGGCTTGCCATAGGTAAAGGCCTGACCATCTGGGGTACAAACCTTGCCGCCAGCAGCACGCAGTACCGCATCACCAGCGGCAGTATCCCATTCCATGGTTGGCCCAAAACGCGGATATACATCTGCTTGCCCAGCGGCAATAAGGGCAAATTTTAACGATGAGCCAATAGAGGTCGTCTGGCTGATCCCATGTCCTGTTAGCCAATCATCCGTAGCAGCATCGCGATGGGATGCGCTGGCAACGGCAACCGCTCCTGATGGCGGAACTTCGCGCACTCTGATAGGCTCAGACGTTGTGGCTGTTCGGCAAAACGCACCCCCACCTAGATAGCCCCAGTATAGGGCTTGCTTCGCTGGGGCTAGCACCAATCCCATCACAGGAATGGATTTATATACCAGCCCAATATTAACGGTGAACGCCCCTTGATCATCAATTTTCATAAACTCTTTCGTGCCATCTAGCGGATCAACCAGAAAATAGGCCTCCGTCGGGGCCAGACTGTGGCTGGCATCATGTTCTTCGGAAATCACACGAAGATCAGGGGCGAGTTCTGCCAAGGCTGGCAGAATAATAGCTTCAGCGCGGGCATCTGCAACCGTCACCGGACTGCCATCCGATTTTTCATTGGCTGCCACCCCTTTCTTATGGCCACCTGTTTTGCTGGCCTCTTTGACCGCCATAATCGCATCCCCTGCTGCATCCATAACAGGTATCAATGCCTTCGCTAACTTTGCCAGATGCGCAGGATCGGCGATATGGTCAATGGTAAAATTGATCATGAAGTGGTCTCGCTAATTTGATATTGTGATCGTGCTAACCATTCAGGCTGAATGTCAATGCCCCAACCCGGCGCATCTGTGACCGTCACCTTACCATTATTCACTTGATAAGGATCATGAACAAACAGATCATATTGCCATGGGTAATATTCTGGGCCTTCGATAGAAAACTCCAGATATTTTCCAGCCTGCGGCATGGCTCGCATCAGATGCATGGTGAAAAGCGTGACCAAGGATAAATTCGCACAATGTGGGGTGACGGGCAGATTGGCCTTAGCCGCCATATCTGCAACCTGCATGGTGCGGCAGATACCGCCAAGATACATGATATCAGGTTGCACAATATCAACTGCTGGCATTCCAATTATGCGCCGCCATTGGCGCAAATCAAAATCCTGCTCACCACCTGAAACTGCGATAGTTAGCGCCTCTGTCACCTCTGCTGTTTGCTCAAGCTCCCAATAAGGGCAAGGTTCTTCGAAATGCTCAAACCCATGATCTTCTAAGAGATGCCCGATGGCAATTGCGCGCGCCGGGGTAAAGCCGGAATTAGCATCAATTAGCAAACTTGCCTGATCACCCATAGCTTTACGAATATAAGGGATGATCGCTTCGCTTCGTCCCGGCCATTCATCGCGGTCATTTCCGCATTCTGCCCCACAGCGCACTTTGAAAGCATCAAACCCCAATTCACCCTGAAGCTTCAACAGACGCTCAGCTTCGTCTTCTGGGGTGATGTCACGGCGCATGGATGAGGCATAGGCTCTTAACTCACCAGCCTGACCGCCAAGCAATGCGGCAACAGGCTTGCCAGCCATCTTACCGCGCAAATCCCATACTGCCGTATCAAACCCAGCCAGCGCCCGGCAAAGATAGGTGCCAGGAAATTTATGTTCCCTTAATGGGATCAATTCCACTAGCTGTTCTAAGGCATCCACCCCTCGGCCTAGTGCCCATGGGGCAATCTGACGATGCAAAACCTGACAAGTGATGTCACTGTTATAAGTGGACACTTGCCCCCATCCGGTCTGGCCATCTTCGGTGGTGACGCGAACAAAGCCAATCAGCGGCGTGGTAAAGGTTTCAAGCCGTATGATCCTATGCCCGATATCATCTTCGCCAGATTCATAATAATCCACCATCGCGCCTGAAGCCGTATAAAGGCTGCTCATGCCCTTTCCTCACGGATCAGATCAACCGCGCGCCAAGCCACCATCATCGTTGGTGCATTCGTATTGGCAGAGGTTATATTAGGAAACACAGACGCATCAGCCACTCGTAACCCCTCTATGCCAAAGACACGAAGTTTAGAATCCACGACTGCGGTTTTGGCATCACGTCCCATTCGGCATGTTCCCACTGGATGAAAAACCGTCCCTGATCTCTGACGAAAATCTTCTAGGATGTCTTCATCGCTCATGCTGTTGATATCGCTAACGAATGGCGTATCGATCAAGGTTTTAAGGCTGTTTGTCATGGTAAAATCACGGCATAACCTACCCCCTGCTATAACGCTCTGGCAATCTTCGTTCGTGGTTAAGTATCGTGGAGAAATCAGGGGCTGATCTGCCGCATCATTTGAACGGATATGAATATGACCACGGCTAGTTGGGCGAGATTGATTAAAACCAATAATAAACCCTGGAAACGGGTCTGTGTTGACAATGCTACGTGTTCCAGATGGGGTTGTCGTATAGGTGACGGGGTTAAAATAAAGCTGCTGGTCTGGCCACATTAAGCTTGGGTTACTGCGGAAATACCCCCCACATTGATTAACAGACAAGGCCAGCGGGCCTCGCCGAGTTAAAGCATACTGGATCGCTGCCTTTATTCGTCCGGGCCAGTGATGCAAGATATTATTAAGGGTTGGTTCTGTCGCTTTAAAATAATAATTGACCCCAATATGATCTTGCAAATGTGCCCCAACATTAGGGTTGTCCACCACAGTAGGGATGCCATGCTGGGATAAGCGCTTGCTATCACCAATGCCTGAGCGTTCTAAAATCAAAGGAGAAGCCACCGCACCTGCGGCAAGAATAATCTCAACATTAGCAGTAACCTTATGCTCTTTGCCGCGCCAGAAATAGGATACTGCCTTAGCCCGGCCATCATGAAAATGCAGACGGTCAACCAAAGCATGAGTGCGAAGCGTAATATTACCTCGCCGCAACGCTGGTTTCAGAAACGCACGAGATGAGGCATTGCGCCTACCGCCATGGGTATTAATGCGATAGATGCTAGCCCCAGCAAAAGGCGACTGGTTGTAATTATCTTGCTGTGGGATACCCAACTCATCTGCGGCCTTAAAAAAATGTCGATTTGCGGGATGAATCTGATCGGAAACATCTTGAACGGTCATCGGACCATCGCCTGTTTTCTGTCCGTTTGGTTTAATCTGGGTTTCCATTGCCTGAAAGATATGTTCAACCTTATCCCATCCCCATCCTTCTGCACCTGCGGCCACCCAATCATCAAAATCATTAGGCAGACCGCGCGCATAAACCATAGCATTAATTGCACCTGATCCCCCGATGACCTTACCGCGAGGCCAGTAGCTAACCCGATGATTAAGCCCTGCTTCGGGTTCGGTTTCAAACATCCAATTAACACCGCGATGATAAAACGTTTTGCCGTAACCAATGGGCAGATGCAACCAAGGGGATCGATCAGGGCCACCAGCCTCAAGCAACAGAATATTTTTCCGCTTATCCTCAGCCAAACGCCCTGCCAGCACACAGCCAGCAGACCCGGCGCCAATAATCACCGTATCAAATACTTCCATCAACGCACTCTACTTATTAAAAACATTCATAAATATTTGTTCAGACAACAAAATGATTTGTCATGAACAAAGATTGACCACACTAGGTAAACTGTAAGCATAGTTTAATCGTTTCCGCAATCTATTGCAGGACGAAACAACAGGCCACGCATTGACAAATTCACCAGAAAGGCGCATGGAGAAGCCAGCGTTATGGTGCCTGAGTAGGTTGATCCATGACCGAGCGACAGCCAAAGAGCTAGAAATTAAAATCCATGACTCCTTCTTTATCCGTCTCAGCCGACCCTTCACGTGAAGGTGGCGAGCCTTTATCCAACGATAGCAATATAGACCTTTTTTCCAGTTTTGATCTGGATGATCTGTTGATGGAGGCGTTGAAGCGAGAAGGCTTAACAACCCCAACACCTATTCAGTCCATGGCAATTCCAGAGTTGCTGCAAGGCCGCGATTTGGTCGGCTTGGCGCAAACGGGAACAGGCAAGACAGCAGCGTTCTTATTGCCATTATTAACCCATTTAAACAGAGGCCAGCCAACACGCCCTGGTGGGTCTCCCCGGGCTTTGATCCTTGCGCCGACCCGTGAATTGGCTATCCAGATCAAAGAAAATATCCGTAAGCTGGCCGCAGATATGAATCTTCGTCATATGACAGTTTTTGGCGGTGCCCGTTATGATGAGCAAATCAGAGGCTTAAACAAAGGCGCAGATATTGTTGTCGCCACCCCCGGGCGGCTAGAAGACTTGGTCAAGCGCGGGGTGTTCAGGTTTGATAGCATCAGTCATTTTATTCTTGATGAAGCTGATCATATGCTTGATTTGGGTTTTTATCCGGCCATTAAGCGGATATCCTCAGCTTTACCGCGCCCACGCCAAACTATGCTGTTTTCTGCGACAATGCCGCCAGAAATCCGTAAGCTAACCGCAGAGTTTTTGACGAACCCTGTGGAAATAAAGGCCCCGCAAGGCGGAAATATTGCCGAGAAAATTAATCAGCGCGTCATGCTTATGCCTGAAAACGATAAGCGTGAGGCCTTAACTGCGCTATTGGATGAAAGACCGGATGAACAAGTGTTGGTCTTTATCCGGACCAAACGCAGAGCTGATACCCTAGCACGAGCAATGGCAAAACAAGGCTATGCGATTGATGCCCTGCATGGAGACATGAATCAGCGCCTGCGCCAGAAAGTGTTAAATAAGTTTCGTCGAGGAGAATTAAAAGCCTTGATCGCAACCGATGTGGCGGCTCGAGGAATTGATGTTGCTGGTATTGGGCTTGTTGTTAATTTTGATCTGACCGATACCCCAGAAGCGTATGTGCACCGCATCGGAAGAACAGGCCGCGCTGGACTGACCGGATTAGCGGTATCGTTTTGCGCCCCGGATGAAGAACGTAAATTGCCCCCTATTGTGGGGATAGCAGGTGGCAAGCTAATCATTACAGATTCGAATGGGCAACTGGTTGCTGATCTACCCTCACCTTCACGCGGCAAGCGCCTAGGCGGTCGCGGTGGTAAAGGGATGGGACGTGGGCGCCCCCCCAAACAGATGAGAGACCAAAGTGCTTCACGCAACGAGAGAGGCCGGTCTGAAAAACCCCGTTCAAGTTGGTCTAAATCCGATAAGCCAAAATCCTATAAGCCATGGGCCGAAGCATCTGATCATGATGATAGCACAAAGCCCAGTGTACGGGTCAAACCTAAGCCTAAGCCAAAATATAGTGCAAAACCGACATCAAAATCTGATGCATACGGCAAGCCAGACTCCACAAATAAATCCAAGTTCAAGAAAAGCACCAAGCCTAGCAAAGGGCCTTTTGGTGAAGCAAAATCCAACACTAAACCTAGCGCTAAATCTGGTGACAAAAAAGAGTATGGCAAGCCTGACTGGGCGAAGCCTAACACAGCGAAATCTGGCGACAGAACAGATCGTGGCAAGCCTGACTGGGCAAAGCCTAACACAGCGAAATCTGGCAAACCTAAAAAGCATGCTGCCCCTGTCGACAAGCCGAAAGCTGGTAACAGAAAGCCCAAAAGCGGCAAGGCTGGCGGATATGGCAGGCTAAAACGGTCAGCCCTAGACCGCCCGGTTTAAGATCAGCCCGTTTTAATCTTGGCATGCTGTCTGGCGATAATGCCCATTGACGCGGCAACCAGCCGTGACACCGTTAATCCGCCAAGACCATCGACATCAACCTCTGGCATGATCTCAACAAAATCCATAGCACTGAGTTTTGCTTTGCTAGCCACGCCCGAAATCAGATCAAGAGCTTGATAGTAACTCAATCCACCGGGGGCACGGCCAATCGTGTTTGGGGCAATCGCAGGGTCAAGCGCATCAATATCAAAACAAATGATGAGATGCGTGTTGGCGCTGATTTGTTTTAACACCGGCTCAATTCCCTCTTTATGAATCTGCCGGGCATCAAAAAACTTAACCCCCCAATTCACTGCATCTTCATAATCATTGGTATGAGCAGAGCCAATTCCCCTCGCCCCAACCTGAATAATATTTGTAATATGTGCCATTTCAGAGGCGCGGCGCATCGTTGATGAAAGCCCAAAACGTTCTCCCATATGTTCCTTGCGCCAATCGATATGTGCGTCAATCTGAAGAATAGTGAAATCATCACCGACTTCTGCCATAGCTTCGATCATCGGAATAGGAACTGAATCATCACCGCCGATCACTATCGGCACCACCCCATTTTTGGCAATCTTTGCCACAGCGTCACGGATTATTGTCCGGTTTTTGGCAAAATCCTTTTCGTCCCATTCTAAATCACCACAATCGACAGCGCGCTCCGTCCCTTGGGGAAAGGTCGGACCGCCAAGATCAAAATTGTGCCGTTCTATGTTAGCAGTCAGAGCGGCAATCGCTTCTCTTAACGACTTTGGTCCGTTCTTGGCATAAGCGCCAACAGAACCATAAGGCGTTGCGCAAGGCACACCGATAAACGCTGATGAAGCCTGAATACGGGAAAAGTCTTTGCATTGATCGAGGCCTAAAAAGGTATCTGTTGATGTAGCCCCAAATAAGGCGGCTAAATCTGGTTTTCCTGACATCCCTCTATTCTCCTGACTTTCACAATCGCTTTGATCTTGGGTTAAGTATTGCCCCTTAACCGACAATACTCTCTTGTAATAAGGGGCAGGTTTTTGCCTCACCCTGCCATTTGACATGGCCAGATTCCAGCCAAATTGCTTTATCTGCAAACCCCAACGAGGTGTCCGAGTTTTGATCGACCAAAATGATAGCAATCTGCCTTTCACGTAACCGTTCCAGCACGTCATAACATTCATGAATTACCCGCGGCATCAAGCCGAGTGAGATTTCATCAATCAGCATAACTTTAGGGTTAAGCATAATTGCCCGACCAAAAGCCAGCATTTGCTGTTCACCGCCAGATAATGATCCGGCTAGCTGATTGGCGCGTTCATAGAGTCGCGGGAAAATATCATAGACGCCATCTAGCCTTTCTTTTTCAGACTGCCGCGGCAGAACATAACCGCCTGTGATCAGATTCTCTTTGACAGTCAAATCTGGAAAAACTCGGCGGCCTTCGGGAACTAAACCGATGCCGCGCACCGCCCGCTCATGCAAAGCGATTTGGGTGATATCTTCGCCTTCAAGATAGATCTGACCCTGTTCAGGGATAACATGCCCAGCAATTGACATCACCAAGGTAGATTTCCCTGCCCCATTCGTCCCAACTAAGGCCAGCACCTCACCGCCGTTTAAGGTAAAATCAACCCCATGCAACGCGGTAACAGGCCCGTATCGGCTGATGATATTGCGAACCTCAAGCATCAATCCGTTTTCCCCAAATACGCCATCTGAACCTCACGCTTGGCAAGCACCTCATCAGTGTTGCCAAAGGCAAGGGGGCGGCCATTATTCTGCACATAGAGGATTTTGCAAATCCGCCGAACTTGCGCCAAATTATGTTCAATCAGAATGACACTGCGCCCTTGCCGCGGCAGACCCATGATAAGGTCTGCCATTTCCTCGCTTTCCTTTTTGCTGAGTCCAGCCAAAGGTTCATCCAGCAAAAGCACTTTGGGTTGGCGCGCTAATGCCCTAGCCACCTCCAGTCTCTTTAGATAACCAAGAGGCAATTCAGATGGATATTTATGGATCACCTCTGCCAATCCCACTTCGCGCAGCAATGCGCTTGCTACATCCTGTTCCTTTTGGCGTGAGCGGTGCCATATTGCCTTAATCGGGGAGAGCAATTTGCCCCCGCCTGCGGCTAGCGCCACATTATCAAGAAGCGTCATATCTTTGAGCGGTTTAATAATCTGCTGAGCCAGCGCCATCCCAAGATTGATCCGGTCCACAATGCGGCGTTTGGAAATATCTTGTCCGTCCAGAATAATGCGCCCCTTAGCCGGCGTTAACATGCCAATAATTGCACGCATCAATGTGGTTTTTCCAGCACCATTAGGGCCAATAAACCCCAACAGCTCATTATCACCTAGCATCAATTCTGCCCCATCTACCGCATTGAGACCGCCAAAGGTTACGGTCACATCCTTCACCTCTAGCAAGGGCGCGTGATCAAACTGGGATAGCGGCTTTGTGGCGAGTGTCATGATTTGCCCCTTTGTTGGCGGAACCGCTTTGCCAAACCGCCCAGACCTTCGGGCAGAAACCGCATGGCAAAGAACAAAAGCAATCCATAAACCAGCAATTTGTAGTCATCAATTACCTGAAAAAATTGCGGCATCACTGACAATAGCGCGGCCGCAATCGTCACCCCCCAGATGGAGCCAATGCCCCCCACAATAACCATGGAAAGCACAGTGACTGATTCTACAAACCCGAAACTGTCAGGGCCAATAAAGCGCACTTGGTGGGCATAAAGTGCCCCGGCAAGACCAGCGCCTGCGGTGCCAAGGATAAAGGCAAACAGCTTAAACCGGCGCACATCTATGCCCAAGACGCTGGCGGTATCTTCGTCTTCGGCAATCGATTCAAAGACAAACCCCATCCACGACCGTTTCACATAAATCATAATCATGATGAAGAGGATGGTCAGACCTAATGCCATCAACAATAAGCCCACACGGCCGCCATCAGGGGCAGGAATACCGGACACCCCCATTTCCCCGCCAAGCATATCCTGTTTGCGGATAATGCCAGTAAACAAAAAGGATACGCCCATCGTTGTAATCGCCAGAAAATCATGGCGCACCCTTAACGACGCTGTGCCAACAATCATGCCAATCATGCCAGCAATAACCATGGCAGGGATAAAAGTTGCCATAAGTGGCCAGCCAGATTTAGTAAGCATAGCGCTGGTGTAAGCCCCAATGCCTAAGAACGCCGCATGACCCAGACTTACTTGACCACAAAACCCTGTGATCAGGTTAAGCGACTGGGCAAACAGAATGGCAATCAGCATATTTGTCAGAACAATCATTTCATAAGCCATGTGATTATCCTTTTGTAAAAATGCCTTTGGGACGGATCATCAGCACCAGAATAAGAAAAGCAAAAGCGATCGAATCCCTGTCTAAGATGTCGTCCAGATAAATCGTACCAAAGGTTTCAATTACCCCTAGCAACAAAGACGCAATTAATGCCCCGCGAACACTGCCAAGACCACCAAGCACGATAATCGCAAGCGCCTTATAGGACGGCACCGCACCCATTGTTGGTTCAACCAAATTGTTTAGTAGCGACACCATAACGCCAGCGGCAGCAGCAAAGGCCGACCCAATAAAAAAGATGGCATAGCGAATTGTTTCTACATTGACGCCACTGCTCATCGCCATTCCCGGGTCAACCACGCTGGCGCGTGCGGCGATACCAAGGCGCGTTCGCCTAGATAGCCAGTTCACCCCAAGCAATAAAACAAACGCCAAGACCACCACCATAATGCGTGCCTCGCTCAACATAATACCGGGCAAGATATCAATCTGGCTTTGTAATGGTGTTGTTTGGTAAGAGATGCTGAATGGGCCAAAGATTAGACGAAACACTTCTTCTGACGCAATGAAAACACCAATAGATGCAATCAAGGCAATCAATGGCGGGCGCGATAAGAGAGGCCGGTAAATGATGCGATAGCTTGCCATCCCGACAAACCCCACCACAAGCATTGCCAGCACTAAGGCCAGAAACAAACTGCCAGTAGCATTGGTCACTAAGACCCCTAAATAGCCCCCTAATGTAAAAAGAGAGGCATGGGCTACATGCAATATCCGAAGTAATCCATAAACAAGCGTTAATCCAAGCGCAATCAGCGCATAGATAGAGCCTTGAATCAGTCCTTGAATAAGGATATCAACTGCCAGCATGAAAAATCCTCAAAACAGGAACCAGATTTTTTGGTTCCTGTTTGCATTAAGTGAGCAAAGATTATTTTGCAGGCGGTGCTAGCAAAACCGCGTCGCTGATGATCGAATGATGATGCCAGTTTCCGTTGCGAACAACCTGAACCTGAACATCTTTTCTGACTTCACCAAGATCGTTGAAAGAAATCTGGCCTGTTGATGCCTTTAGATTTGTTGATGCAATGGCATCACGCAAACTAGCATTATCATTACCAGTTGCACGAGACATAGCATCAGCAAGCACTAGGATAGCAGTATGCGCAGAGGCCCCAACCATATCTGCTGGATATCCGGCTTTACCTGAAAATCCATCAATAAAGGCTTTGGTCACTGGGTCGGTGGAATCCCGATCCAATGAGGTTGTGATCATCACGCCTTCAGAGGCCGCACCAGCAATTTCAATGAACTTCTGACCGTCATAGCCTTCTTGTCCAATCACAGGTTGATCAAGTCCTGCGGCACGCAGTTGGCTGACCAATGGGCCCGCGGTAAAGAAATAGCCACTGGCATAAATCGCATCAGGATTGTCAGATTTAATTTTGGACACAATTGCACCAAACTCACGATCTTTAATGCTGTATTCATACTCGGAAATAATCTCAATTCCAAAATCAGCGGCTTTTTCCTTGAACCCATTGGCCAAGGAAATTCCAAAATCGTTATTAAGTGTGATCATGGTAACGCGCTTTTTGCCAAGCATCTCGCCAATCAGTTTCGCGCCTGCCCGACCCTGAACCTCACCCATAAAGGATGTCCGGAACACATAATCACCAGCACGGGTAATATCAGGATGAATAGCGTAAGCAGAAATATAGGGCACGCTGTTTTCCGCAAAAATCGTCGCCGCTGCACGCGTTGATCCGGAATAACTACCAGATACCCCTGCAACCACTTCGTCTTGCGTAATCATCTTAATGGCAAGTGGCGCAGCTTCTTTTGGGCTGGCTTGATCATCATAGACCACCAGCTCCAACATATTGCCATTCACCCCACCATTGGCGTTAACTTGTTGAACCGCCAGTTCAGCCCCATGAAGCGCAGATTGTCCATCTGCCGCAGCAAAGCCTGTTAGCGGAACATTAAACCCAATTTTAATATTCTCAGCGCTAGCCGCGCCCATACCGCCAGCCAGAGTCATTACCCCAGCAATAAGTAAATTTTGAACCTTTTTAAGCATAGTTTTCCCCTCATTATAAAGCACATCAGATTTTTTTAAGTATGCACATATTATCCTCATAAGTTTTCATGCAATTGTCAATCAGTCATCTTTTAATATGGTGCTTTTTCCCTCTAACCCATCTGCGGCATGGCCGGACGCATCGGGTATCCGCATCTCAAAGACATCTGTGACAGAGGTATAATCATAGTATCCCAATCGGGCCAAAGGCCGAATTCGGGGAATATCCATCTTGCCTTCGGGGGTGAGCACATCATCATCCACATGAATGCGCACCACTTCGCCATAAACAACCTCAACCCAGCCATGGGCGGAATGGCCGCGCAGCCGATGGGTGGAAAGATACCGGCATTCAAAATGCGCTGGGCTCTCCTTCACCCGTGGGCATGGGGCATCAATGCATGAAACTGGCGTTACGCCTGCTCGCAGAAA
>Ga0181590_10000831_pt1 | contig 25540 bp, 24 predicted proteins | sample 071ome_34_FD_132446 | JGI IMG/M metagenome (GOLD analysis project Ga0181590, IMG submission 132446) | Coastal salt marsh microbial communities from the Groves Creek Marsh, Skidaway Island, Georgia - 071411BT metaG (megahit assembly) | ecosystem: Environmental > Aquatic > Marine > Intertidal...
GGGTACATTAATATTTTTCCTTATCATGAAGCAATCGTTACTTTAAAAGGATTTAAGTATCCGCTTGATTCTCATCATTTAAATGCATTTGATAACTTAGGCATATCGAATGAACTTACAAATGATACAGGTGAGATTTTCATCGAAAAAGGATCAGTTCTTGTTATATTGACCAACAAAAAAAGCGCTTAATGCGCTTTTTTGTTTATACACGTTCTAATTGCAATTTTTTAAGTGCTCTAGCGGAGATCTTTACACGTTTAACTGTGCCATCTTCTAAGCGAATACGTACATTTTGTAAATTGGATTTCCAAGTGTGGCGTGTTGCATTTAGAGCATGTGAACGACGGTTACCTGTCAGTGTTTTTTTACCAGTGACATAACATTGTGCCATTTCAATCACTCCTTTTCCTTGAATACTTTATCATGAAGTCATAAAAAAAGCAATGATATATACTTATTTTGTCTCGTTGCTTTTTTATTTTTCACATGATATAATATGAAAGATTTATTAATTTATACTTACTCATTTAATTATTATATATACTAAAAACACAAGTTCATAAGGAGATTACTATGCCAAACCAAAAAATAAGCGGTAAGCTTTTTAAACAGATGGTAACAAATGGCGCGGTTCATCTTAAAAACAACCACAAAGAAATTGATCATTTAAACGTATTTCCAGTTCCAGATGGTGACACAGGTACCAACATGCAAATGACGATGATGGCTGGTATTAAAGAAATTATTAATGCTGAGTCAGCATCTATCGTTGATGTGTCAAAAATTTTATCTAGAGGCCTTCTCATGGGTGCTCGTGGAAACTCAGGGGTAATCTTGTCCCAGTTTTTTCGTGGTGTTTACAGTGAAATCGCAAAAATCGATGAAGCTTATGCGACTGTCGAACAATTTATTCAAGCACTTGTTGGTGGATATCAAATGGCCTATCGTGCAGTTATGGATCCAGTAGAAGGTACCATTTTAACTGTTGTGAGAGAATCAGCTGAGCGCGTTCTTAGAGATAAATCTAAGTATGATTCAGTAGAAAAAGTGATGGCTGCTTATTTAAAACAAGCAAATCAGTCGCTTCAAGAAACGCCAAACCTATTACCGGTTTTAAAAGAAGCGGGGGTTGTTGATAGCGGTGGTGCAGGATTCATCAAAATTGTTGAAGGTATGATTATGGCTTTAGAAGGTCAAATGCTTTCAGAAGAAGCTCAAAAAGAGTCTCATGAAGACTATCATGGTGCACATAACTTAGGTGATGTTGAAATCACATATGGTTATTGTACAGAATTTATTATCAAACTACATGATGAGAAAAACTTTAATCCTTCTGATTTAAGAGATCCACTCAATGCGATGGGAGATTCACTTGTCTTTGTGCAAGATGAAGATCTTTTAAAAGTTCACATTCATACAGATGAACCAGGTGTTGCAATTACACTTGGTCAAAAATATGGCGACTTACAAACATTAAAAGCAGATAATATGAGACTTCAAAATGCAACAATACTTGGTAAAGATACGCCAGCTGCAACAAAAAAACCTGCTGAAAAGAAAACATATGCGATATTAGCAGTTGCAAGTGGTGAAGGTATTAAGAAAGCATATAAAGATTTAGGGATTGATATCATCATTGATGGTGGTCAAACAATGAATCCATCGACTGAGAGTTTTGTTAATGCAATAGAAAATGCGAACGCAGAACACGTGATTATCTTACCAAATAATAAAAATATTATTTTATCTGCAGAACAAACCATAGATTTATTGCCTGACCGTTCTATTTCAGTCATTAAAACAAAAAATATCGGTCAAGGCTATGCAACGATGATTGCATTTGATCCAACTGTAACGCTTGATGAAAATATAGAAGCAATGAGAGATGTTGCGGATAATATGACGTACGGTGAGATTACATTTGCAGTCAGAGATACAGAAATAAATGGTGTTAAAATTAATAATGGCGACTATATGGCCATTGCAAAAGGTCAAATTTTAGCAGCTGAAAAAACAAAATATGAAGCAGCACAACGTTTATTAGATAATCTCATTGATTCTTCAAGAGAAATCATCACCATATTTTATGGTAAAGATTACGAAGAAGAAGAACTTGAACAAATTGTAGCATATGCTAAAAAATGTCACCCAGATATCGAAGTAGATATGATTGAAGGAAAACAGGACATATATACATATGTATTTGCAGTAGAGTGATATAATAAAGGTGCTATGAAGATAGCACCTTTTTTATGCGGACGTGGTGGAATGGTAGACACGCATGCTTGAGGGGCATGTGGCAGAAATGTCGTGTGAGTTCAAATCTCATCGTCCGCACCAATTTATAAAACAGAAGGTATCTTAACTGATACTTTTTTTGTTATAATACATTTAAGGTGCTTATGAAATTATCAAAAGGGATGCATATTGTCATCCAAAGCTATAAACATAATAAAACTATTCATCGTGTATGGAAAAAATCTGTTGTGTTAGAGGCTACACAAAATTATGTCATTACTGCAAATGACAGAACAAAAGTGATTGAGGCAGATGGAAGAACTTGGCATTCAAAAGAACCTGCCATTTGTATTTTTTTTGATGACTTTTGGTATAACATCATTGCGATGTTAAAAGAAGACGGGATTCATTATTATTGTAATTTAGCAAGTCCCTATATTTATGATGAAGAAGCGATCAAATACATAGATTATGATTTAGATATTAAAATGTATCCTTCAAAACGCATACGCGTATTAGACCGTCAAGAATACGAAGATCATAAACTTAAAATGCATTATCCTGATGAAATCGACACGATTATTCAACATTATTTGAAAGAACTAAAAATGAAACTTCAAAAAAATGAATTTCCATTTAGTGATAGTCAAATCCAAGCATATTATGATATGTATCTTAATATAAAATAACGTGTGGTTACACGTTATTTTAATAAAAAAACTCATATTTAATATGAGTTGAATTAGTTATTTGGAGCGGGCGAGGAGAATCGAACCCCCATTTCATGCTTGGCAAGCACGTGTAATAACCATTATACGACGCCCACAATATTTGCTTTTTGCTTGTATATATTAACAAATAAATGAAACCTTGTCAAGAGAGTCAATCTTAGATGCATAAAAAAGTGTTATTTGCTTTATTAAAACAATTTATATTCCCGCTTTTGATACTTAGTTTGAGTTATTATATGCTCATTTTTTTCGATTTCATCAAGTTTTATCAAGGTCCAATCATCTCTTATATATTTGCTTTTTTTATTGTATTCGTTCTGATGATTACAATACATGAATGGACGCATTTATTGATGTTTATAGTTTTTAAAGTTCCGATAAAAGCGATTTTTATTTTAGGTTTTGGCATTTTGTTTGATCCTAAAATTAAATATGTCTATAATGTTAAGTTACTTAAATTCATGGGTGGCATCGTCATACCCAAATCTATTTCTGTTACAAATCAAAAACAATATCATCAGTTAAAAAAAGCATATCAAAGTTCTTTATTTGCTGCCCCTTTAGTAACATTAATATCACCTTTGATTGTATATCTGATGACTTTGTTTTTTTCATTGTCTTTTGATTTAAGTATTTTTATCGTATTTATCTCAATGTATTATACTTGGGTAATTTTTCCAACTTTTTTCATTGAGCATAAACATATGTATGGTGATTTTAAAGCGTATACAAAAATTAAATCCAATGATATATTATTTGATCTTCAATTAATGACACAAATCTTGATACAAGGTCATGTCAGTGATGACCTTTCATTTATGTTTGATACATTCATCACTAAATGGCGCGCATTACCTTATGCATTAAAAAAAGATGACATGATTCTCTCGATTATTTTAAAAGGATTACAGCATCAATGGATTACGGATTCAGATATTCAAACAGAAATATTTATGACCCTCAATAAACTTATCTATAGAAAAAAAGACCCTTCTTTTTTATTAGAGACACTTTTTGTTGCACATATATTTTCTCATGATACCTTATGGACGAAATGCATGGATCTATTAATAAAAAAAGATGCGAAAGCATCTCTTGAGATATATCATGCTTGGGTGGATAAAGATGCTTCTAAAATCAAGCAAATTATCAAACAACAAGAAGAAGATTTGTTATACTTTAACTATGTAAAAAACGAAGATACAATGGTTTTTTGGTCTTATCCAACGCGCTATAAATCACCATTTGTCTGTAACATATAAAAAAAAGACCTATGTCTAAAGTGGTGCCCCTAACGAGAATCGAACTTGTATTTCAGCATTACCATTGCTGCGTTTTGCCATTAAACTATAGGGGCAGCGAACATATAATAACACAATAAAGTAGAGTTGACAACTATGACGTTTATCTTTGAAATGCTAAAACCTTATAAACTTAGGCTGTCGTTTGCATTATTATTAAAATCGATAGCGGCACTCGCGGATCTTATGATTCCTTTTTTAATAGCGTATATGATTGATACGCAGATTCCCTCATTAAATCCAGGAGACTCACTATTACCGATTTATTTGAATGGTGGACTCATGGTACTCATTGCTTTATTGGGATGGATACTCAATGTGACTGCAAATAGGAGTTCAGAATATATTGCATCTCGAGCTGTTGAGACCTTAAGAAGCGATTTATTTTTAGCAATTGAAAATTTATCATCACAAGACATCGATACTTTTTCAAAACCTTCACTTATTTCAAGAATGACAACAGATACATACAATATTTATAGAGCAGCTGCAATCATACAAAGATTAGGGATTCGTGCGCCAGTCTTACTTATTGGCGGCATATTACTCTCTTTTTCCTTTGATGCAGTTTTGACACTTGTCATGATTGCGATGTTACCATTTGTGTCACTCATTATTTTTCAAGCATCTAAAAAAGGGATTCCTCTTTATAAAAAGAATCAGTTTTTAATGGATCAACTCATTCGAAAATTGAGAGAGTTTATTACCGGTGCGCGAGTGGTTCGTGCACTCTCTATGAATGATTATGAAATGGATCAATTTAGAAACATTAATCAAACGTCCAATGAATCAGAACAATATGCAAATAAAGTGATGGCACGTGTCAATCCAATGATGAACATTGTGATGAATATTGGCCTTGTAATTGTATTAGTAATTGGTGCGTACAGGTTATCATTAGGATTTACACAAATTGGTGCAATTATGGCTTTTGTCACCTATTTCACGATTATTTTGAATGCGATGATGGGGATCACGCGTATTTTTGTTTTATCTTCAAGAGCAGCTGCATCAAGTGAACGTGTGGAAGAAGTATTACATACTGACATTGATATTGATAACGGAACATTATTGTATCAAACGAAAGAACATGTTCCGCATATTGAATTTCATCATGTTACATTTTCATATCTTAAGAAGACCAATCAGTTAAAAGATGTTTCATTTAAACTTTTTAAAGGTCAGAAATTAGGTATTATCGGTGCAACTGGAAGCGGGAAATCTACCATTGCAAAATTATTATTGAGATTATATGATGTCGATCAAGGTGCAATTCATATATTTGGGAAAGATATTAAGGATTACGATCTGAAATCACTCCGCCAACATATTGGTGCCGTCATGCAACAAGATATGATTTTTCATGATGATATTGCATTTAATGTTTCTTTGAATCATGAAGATCAAGCAATAGATCATGCTTTAAAAGATGCACAAGCATCCTTTGTTTTTGATAAAGAAGATGGAATTCATACAGAACTTACAACATCTGGCACGAATATTTCAGGTGGTCAAAAACAACGTATACTTATTTCTAGAGCGCTTTATAAAAAACCAGACATTTTAATTTTTGATGATGCAACGAGTGCACTTGATTATCAAACAGATCAAAAGTTACGACATGCATTACAAGAAAACTATCAAGATACGACGATGATCATCATCGCACAACGTATTGCTTCAATTAGACATTGTGATGTCATCATTTATTTAGATCATGGAAAAGTGATCGATATTGGCGATCATGCAACACTGCTAAAAAATAATCCGGGGTATCAACTTATTGTGAAACATCAATTAGGAGGTACCGTCTTATGATGATGCAGTTCAATCCTCCAAAAGAAACTAAGAAACATAAAGTAACAAATAAAGCGTATGTTTATAAACGATTATGGAATTATTTAATGCGTTATAAATTTAGACTTGTTGTTGCGTTGATATTTACAATATTATCGAATGCATTTTCTCTTATCGGTCCTTATTTGACAGGTCAGACCATCGGTGCGATGGAAAATGGTGTTGATTTTGCAAGTGTGTTTTTATATGGAACTCTAATGATCATCTTTTATGTGTTGAGTGCACTTTTAATGTACATGATATCTGTCATGATGATTCGTATTTCTAAAGCAGTTGTCTTTGAAATGCGACAAGATGTTTTTAATAAGTTAAATCGATTACCAATTAAATATTTTGATAATAACCAAACAGGAGATATCATCTCACGTATGACGTATGATATTGATACGATTAATCAGTCACTTGCAAGTGATGTCATTGTTTTATTTACTTCATTTTTAACCATCATCGTATCCTTAACAGTTATGATACTTACTGCGCCATTATTAGTATTAATCTTTGCATTCACAATTCCTTTAACAATAGTATTAACAACGGTTCTTTCAAAAGTCGTAAAACAAAAATTTAGAATTAGAAATAAAAAGCTTGGAGAATTAAATGGATTCTCAGAAGAAATGATCACAGGCATTCAAACCATTCAAGCGTATGTGATTGAAAATGATGTCAAAGAGGATTTTGATGTCATTAATGCTGAGACAAGAGATGCCTCCTATCAAGCAGGGTACTATTCAACAGCTGTCATGCCGAGTGTCGGATTTATTTCGAATTTATCGATGGCACTCGTTGGTGTTTTTGGAGGTCTTTTATACATTAGAAATATGATGACACTTGCGATTCTCACAAGCTTTACATTGTACTCAAGACGTTTTTCAGGACCGATCAATCAATTATCAGGATTGTTTGCTGAGATTCAAAGTGCACTCGCTGCCGCAGAAAGAGTTTTTCAAGTATTAGATAGTGAAGAAGAAGTTAAAGATACAGAAGATGCCACAGACTATGATGCAAAAGGTGGAAAAATACACTTAAATGATGTTGCATTTTCATACGATGGACAGACAACAGTATTAGAAAATATTAATGTAGAAGCGCCAGAAGGGAAAGTGGTTGCGATTGTTGGTCCTACAGGTTCAGGAAAAACGACACTTGTCAATCTTCTCATGCGTTTCTATGACCCACAACAAGGTGGTATTGTTGTCGATGGCAAACCAGTCTTATCGTTTAAAAGAGATAGTTTAAGAAAAGCATTCTCAATGATTTTACAAGATTCATGGGTATTTTATGGGTCTGTTCACGATAACATTGCCTATGGAAACAAAAATGTATCCAGAGAAGATGTCATCAGAGTTGCCAAAGCAGCTCAGATCCATGAATTTATAGAGTCACTAGAAGAAGGATATGATACCATCATTAAACATGATGGTACGAGTATATCGAAAGGTCAAAAACAACTCATTGTAATCGCGCGAGCAATGCTTTCAGAATCAAAAATGTTAATATTTGATGAAGCAACCTCAAATGTTGATACAGAAACTGAAATGAAAATTCATCAAAGTATGAAAGCATTGATGAAAGGCAAAACAACGTTTGTGATTGCACACAGACTGTCTACAATTCAAGATGCAGATCTCATCATGGTGATTCAATTTGGTAAAATGATTGAACTAGGGAATCATGAAACACTTCTTGAAAATAAAGGATTTTATGCCTCATTATTTAACAGCCAATTTGAATAAATAAATAAAAGCATTGTATTATTTGTTACTTTCATGTATAATGACTCGTGTGTGTAAAGCACATGAAAAAATTAAGGAGATTTACATGAAAGGCACAGTCAAATGGTTTGACTCTGACAAGGGATACGGATTTATCTCTTCAGAAGAGGGCAAAGACATTTTTGTACACTTCTCAGCAATTCAGTCTGAAGGTTACAAATCACTTCAAGAAGGTGACCAAGTAGAATTTGATGTTAATGATGGCGATCGTGGTCCACAAGCTGCGAATGTTACTAAACTATAATATTCAATAGGTTTTAAGGGGATACATATGTATCCCCCTTCTTTTTTTATATAACCTTGAAATCGCTATCATTAATTGTTATAATAAAAAAAAAGCGGGAGAAATTGAATATGGAGAAAGACATTTTAGAAGTACAGAGAAACCACCTTCAAAATATCTTAAAAGAAGTGGATCAAGAAGCATTAGAGGATATTATGGAGGCGTTTAAAGTTGTCTATACGTATGATGCAATTAGCTTAGAAGGTCAAAATAGAATTCCGTATGAAGATGTGAAAACACTCATACAACGAAAGACACTACTTGAGTACTCTGAAAGAGAACAAAAAGAAGTCTTAAATCATGTAGTAGCATTTGAAAAAATTTTGTCGATGGTCAAACATAAAGAAGCAATGACTGAAGATAAGTTAAAAGATTTACATGAAATGGTTGTGGATGGAATTTTCCAAGGTGGCGTTTATCGAAACGTCAACATCCAAATGATGGGTTCTACACACCAACCCACAGATCATGCAAAAGTCTATGATCGTATGCATAAATTATTTTCTTCATTAGAAACTATGTCATTTGAAACACCTTTAGACGAAGCAGTATATTTCCATGCAACGCTTGCAAAAATACATCCATTTTTAGATGGTAATGGAAGACTTGCAAGACTTGTACTCAATTATTATTTGATAAAAAATAATGATTTACCAATTTCTATACCTATAAAGTTAAAAGAAACCTATATTCAACAGTTAGAAACATTTAAAATAGATAAAAACATCAAACCGCTTAAAGCATTTATTGAAAACCTTCTTATCGAAAGATATGAAGATGTTATCAATACATTAGAAATCTCTAAATAAAGATAAAAAAGTGAGGATATTCCTCACTTTTTTATCTTTCATGATACAATAATTAAGGAGAAACTATGGCATTAACACAAGGATTTATATATTCATGTATCGTGGATAGAAAAACTGATATCGGCTATGCAATCATATGCGATGAAGAAGAGGTATTTCTACACGCAAAAGAAGCAGCATCACTAGAAATTGGTCAAATGATTGATGTCTTTTTATATATGGATGCCTATAAACGCATTGCAGCAACAATGGATACACCGATATTAACTGTTGGGGAAAAAGGATTACTCAACGTGATGTCTGTGGAAGAAAATCTAGGCGTATTTTTAGACAATGGCATCAATAAACATATTTTGTTATCGAAAGATCATTTACCTTTGGATAAAGCATTTTGGCCTAAAAAAGATGATACATTATTTGTTGAATTAAAAGTTAAAAATAGATTGTATTTAGAACTTGCAATACCAAATCCACCATATCAATCTCTTGAACTTCTTTCTTATTATGATGGTTTTGTTAATGGATTTCATAAAGAAGGATTAAGATTTATTACGAATCAACTTACCCCGGTATTTATTCATGAATCTCAATATGACAATAGACTACCGATTGGAACAAAACGCTCTTTAAAAGTGATTCATGAATCAAGCAAAGGATATACAGGAACGTTACTTCAATCTAAAGAAACAAAACGTTTATCTGATGCGGATGTGATATTATCATATTTAGAATTACATAAAAAAATGCCACTTGATGCATCAAGCGCTTCTGAAACTATTGAAAAGACATTTCAAATGAGTCGAAAAGCGTTCAAAAGAGCTTTAGGCTACTTATATAAAACAAGAAAAATTACGTTTGTTGATGGACAAACAGTATTAATAAAGGAATGACGTATGGCAAAAAAATTTGTATCAACCATTACCTCACAAACTGAAAACTTTGCCCAATGGTACACTGATGTATGTATCAAAGCAGAATTGATGAGTTATAGCGATGTCAAAGGATTTATTATTTATCGTCCTTATGGATATGCTATTTGGGAAAATATTCAGCAATATTTAAATACACAATTTAAACAAACAGGACACGACAATGTCTATTTACCGTTATTAATTCCAGAATCTTTATTTCAAAAAGAAAAAGACCATGTTGAAGGATTTGCTCCAGAGACAGCAATGGTAACAACAACAGGTAAAGAAGATTTAAATGAAAGATTGATTATAAGACCGACTTCAGAGGTGCTATTTTGTACCCATTTTAAATCTGTAGTTCAATCTCATCGCGATTTACCAAAAAAATATAATCAGTGGTGTTCTGTTGTTCGTTGGGAAAAAACAACCCGTCCATTTTTAAGAGGTAAAGAATTTTTGTGGCAAGAGGGACATACCATTCACGCATCGGAACAAGAAGCTAAAGAAGAAACAATGAATATGCTTTCTATATATGAAACCTTGGGAAAAGACATGCTTGCTATTCCATTTATAACTGGTCAGAAAACTGAAAAAGAAAAATTTGCCGGTGCAGAAGCAACGTATTCGATTGAAGCACTCATGCCAGACGGTCAAGCGCTTCAATCAGGAACCACACACTATTTTGGACAAGGATTTGCAAAAGCATTTGACATATCGTATCGAGATCAAGATAATCAAGAACAATTTGTTTATCAAACATCTTGGGGCGTATCTACCCGGCTATTAGGTGCGATTATCATGGTGCATGGAGATGATGATGGACTTGTTATGCCACCTTATGTTGCGCCAACTCAAATTGTGATTGTGCCGATTTCAAGTGATGACGATGTCATGAAAGAAGCAACAACCATTTTTGAATCTTTAAAAGATCATTACCGAGTCATGATGGATACATCTGATAAATCACCAGGTTGGAAATTTAGCGAATATGAGATGAAAGGTGTGCCTGTTCGTATTGAGATCGGCAGAAGAGATCTAGAACATAAACAAGTGACACTTGCGACACGTTATAATCGTCAAAAACAGCAAGTACCTCTAAGTGAAGTTATTGGTATCATGCCTGAATTACTGAGCACCATCCACCAAAAGATGTATGAAAAAGCACAGACTTATGTTGAATCTCATACATTTCATGTGAATGATTATGAATTGTTTAAGGAAAAAATTGCTTTAGGTGGATATGTATCGATGTCTGTGCATGAAGATGCAGAGGCCATCATCAAAGCCGATACCCAAGCAACAGCTCGTGTCATACCATTTGATCAATCTAAATTAGAGAACACATGTCCTGTAACTGGAAAAAAAGCGTCTCAAATCATTTTGTTTGCAAGAGCATATTAAAGCATAAAAAAAAACATGTTCAAGACATGTTTTTTTATTTGTTACTTTTATTGTCTCTCATAAGCTCTTGTGAATGCTTGAAGGTGATTTTCTGATGCACCCATCAATTTTTCAAATGCATCTCTTATATCATCTGGTATATCTGTTTTTAAAAATGCTTCATATAAAGCGATGTTATCAATTTCAGCTTGTATACCTAAAGCAAGTGCATTAGAAATGCTTTCAGGTAGTGAAAGTTCTGCTTTATCTACAGGATCTGGTAATTCTATTTGATATGTATCAAATAGAGGAAGTAATAAATCGATATGTGTTTGCTCTGCATTGACAATATTGCTGAAAGGTGTGATTGTTCCATACTCAGATATAATGACTTCGTATGTTGCTTTCGCTTTATATTCATCTTCTAACGCAAGCACTAACATTGATGAGATACTCAAATCAATATTTGTGTCATCGACGCTTTCTGTAGCTGTTGATGTACAACCGATGAGGCCAATAATAATCATTAAACTTGAAACGAGTAATTTTTTCATAAGGTTTCTCCTGTTCTTTAACAATAATACGTGTGCAGTATAAAATTTATTGGAAAAATAAAAAAAGATATCATTTTTTTGATATCTTTTTCTTTTCTGGTACAGGATCATACTTTGGTTTAAAAAGTGGGTTACAAGTAAGAATACGTTTTGAAGTTAAAAATGATGCTTTGAAAAAATTAAAGCGTTCATAGCATGTTAAGGCATAATTTGAACATGTTGGTGTGTGCCGACATTTATGATTTGAATGTGGTGAAATATTTTTTTGATACCATCGAATACTATTAATCGCAAGTTTTTTCATTTTATCTCCAATTTGATTATAACATTTTAAAAAAGAACATCCATAATTGACGGTATTATGTTATAATAATAGTAACAAATGTAACCGTTTTCAAGGAGGATATATGAAAGAGTATCAAACAAGCAATATCAGAAATGTTGCTATTTTGGGGCATCAAGGATCTGGAAAAACGACGATGGCAGAAGCAATTTTATACGTATCCGGTGCCGTCGATAAACAAGGAGAAGTAGATAAAAAAACATCGGTATCAGATTTTTTAATTGAAGAACAAAATAAATTATCGAGTCTTTCAATGTCACTGATTCCTACCGAATTTCATGACCATAAATTCAATTTTTTAGATGTACCAGGAAGTGATGAATTTGTGGGAGATCTTTATCAAGCACTAAGTGTTGTAAAAGGTGCCGTGATTACGATTGATGCAACAAAAGGTGTTGAAGTGGGGACCATACGTGTTTGGAAAGAAATTCGTAAAAGACATATACCTGCGGTATTATTCATCAATAAAATGGATAAAGAGAACATAAAATTTGATGCACTCATTGAAGAAATTAGAGAAAAATTAGGTAAAAAAGCCGTCCCATTTTGTTGGCCAATTGGTAAAGAAGAGAATTTTGAAGGCTTTGTCAATATTGTAGAAATGAAAGCACGTATTTATGACGGAATTACCTCTCATGATGCTGAAATATGGGATGAGAAAAAACCAAAAGTAGATGAATTAAGAAATATGATGCTTGAGAGTGTTGCAGAGACCTCAGAAGAACTATTAGATAAGTTTTTTAATGGTGAAACACTAACAGAAGAAGAAATTAAAACAGGATTACGTTCAGGGATCATGAATGGTGAACTTACACCAGTACTTGTTGGTAGTGCTTCAAAAGCCATTGGTATACGTACAATGATTGATATGCTTTTTGACTATTTACCAGCGCCAAATGAACTTCAACCACTTGAAGGGAAAGACGACAAAAATGTTTCTGTTCAAATTCAAACAGTAGAAAATGAACCTTTCCAAGGGTATATTTTTAAGACGACAGTCGATCCTTTTATAGGAACAATGAGCTACATAAAAATTAATCGAGGGTCTTTAAAACCGAATCAAGAAGTAATGTTATTGCCATCAAAAGAAGTCAAAAAACTAAGTAATGTATTTTCTTTAAGAGGAAAACAACAAATCAATAGTGATATTTATCATGCTGGAGATATATGTGTTGCTGCTAAAATTGAAGGATTAGAGACAGGGAATAGTTTAAGTGATCCTAAACATATTACTTTGGTTGAACCTGTTGCAATCCCGAATCCAATTATGTATATTGCAGTACATCCGAAAAATAAAAATGATGAAGATAAAATATCAAATGCTTTACATCGACTTAATTTAGAAGATCCAACATTTCAAATTCAGCGTAATAAAGAGACACAACAATTACTTATTGGTGGTCAGGGAATGACACATCTTAATTACATTTTAGAACGTATGAAACTCATGTTTAAAGTAGATGTTGATATTGATGAACAAAAAATTGTGTATCGAGAAACGATCAAAAAATATGTTGAAGCTGAAGGAAAACATAAAAAACAATCCGGTGGTGCAGGTCAGTTTGGACATGTCTTTATTAAATTTGAACCATCGAATGAATTATTTGAATTTCATGAAGATGTCTTCGGTGGTGCAGTGCCTAAAAATTATTTTCCTGCAGTAGAAAAAGGTCTTATTGAAACATTCGAACATGGTCCTCTCGCTGGCTTCCCAGTCATTAATGTAAAAGCGACTTTATATGATGGATCATATCATTCTGTAGATTCTAATGAACTTTCATTTAAGCTTGCGGCAGCACTAGCATTTAAAAATGCATGTGAGAAAGCACAACCTACGATATTAGAACCAATAGTAAAATTAGATGTCACAGTAGATGAGAAATTCGTCGGTGATGTCATGGGTGATATGAATAAACGTAGAGGACGTGTCCATGGTATGAATCCTACAGATGATGGATCTTTCCAAGTGATTAATTGTGAAGTTCCAGAATCTGAAATTGTTTCATATGCGATTGATTTAAAAGCGATGACACAAGGTAGTGGACAATTTACTCGTGAGTTTTTAAGATATGATGAAGTCCCCCAACATTTAATACCTAAAATTATTGAAACATATAAAAAGTAAAACTTAAAACTAGGCATAACATAAAGTAAGGAGGTCTCTTTGCAATGTTTGCATTGTAAATCAATAATTTATGTCTATGCATCTCCTTTAAGTATCAATAAGTCCATTTATCATATTTGTGAACATTGTTTTACTAAACATCCAGTAATCTTAGAAAGTGAACGCATCGTATTAAATCACTGTGATGTTGATATTTTGCACATCATGATTGAAGAAGTATTGGATCACTTATCAATCATGCATTATCTATCCTTATTACAACACGTTTCAAATCATCATCTCATTTTGTGGTTTGAGTACGAAGACATTCAAGTACTTAAAATGTTAGAAAATATCAATATTGGTAATCTATTCATATTTCATATAGAAAATAAAAAAGAGAGGTGGCATGTATGACATTTGAAATTGTAGGTAAGAATGGCTTTCAAGTAACACAAGCAATTCAAGAATATGCTGAAAAGAAATTATCTAAAATTGATAAATTTTTTCAACAAGATATTCAAAAAGTAAGGGTTGTATTAAAAGTATATCCTAATTTTCATAAAGTTGAAGTCACGATTCATGCTGATCATGTAACCATTCGAGCAGAAGAAAAAGCTTCAGATATGTATGAGGCTATTGATGTCGTCTCTGATAAAATGATGACTCAAGTGAAACGATACCAAGGAAAACAACATCAGCATAAACATCTTAAAGCTGAATATAAAACCGCATTATCTTTAGATGCAATAGAAAAAGATGTATTTGCAAAGCAACTTGTAAGAAATAAGAAAATCACTTTAGAACCGATGACGATTGAAGATGCCATTGATCATATGGAACAATTGGATCATGATTTCTTTATTTTCTTAGATAAAAAAACACATCAATCTCATCTTTTATATAAACGAGATGATGGTGATTATGCAGTGATTGAAACTGAATTAGATAATGAAAAAGACGCTTAATTAGCGTCTTTTGTTTTTTCAAGTAAATGGATCACATCATGAATATCTTTACTTAAGACTTCAAGTGATTGATGCCAAAAATCAGGTTTCGTGACATCAATTTGCATTGTTTTTGCGACATCTTCAACATTTGCTTTTGTTGTATAAGCGAGAAGCGTTTCATATTGATCGGTGAATGGCACTGGATCTTTTTCGTAAAGTCCATATAGTCCTTTACCAAAAAGTAATCCAAATGCATAAGGAAAATTATAGAAATTCAAGCCAGCACTGTAGTAATGAGGTTTCATGAGCCACATGAAAGGATGTCTTAGATTAGGATCTAGCCCTTCTCCATAAGCTTTCTTTTGTGCATCAAGCATCCACTCTTTTAGAGATGATGCAGGTACTGGTTTTGTTGCTTCTTTGAATAATTCAGTTTCAAAATAATATCTTGATAATATATCTATGATGACTTGTGTATCGCCTTGAAGCGCATTTTCTAAAACAAAAAGTTTAAGGTCATCATCATCAATTGTTTTTAATAAATGTTGATTAACAATGGATTCACAAAATATCGATGCTGTTTCTGCAAGTGGCATTGGATATGACCAATGCAAAGGAGCATTATTCTTAATAATTTCACCATGGAATCCATGACCTAATTCATGTGCAAGTGTAAGAATATCAGAAAGTGATCCAGTAAAATTTGTGAGTATTCTAGATTGTCCAATTTGTGGTTGATTTGAACAGAAAGCACCACCAACTTTTCCAGGTCTAGGTTCAACATCAATCCATTCTTCATCAAATGCACGTTTTGCAAAATCTCCTAAATGTTGACTGAATCCATAAAATGCTTCTAAAACAAGTGCTTTTGCTTCATCGTAAGTATAGGTTTTTGCACCTTTTCCAACAGGTGCAAACAAATCATAAAATGGTAAGCCACCATCATGGCCTAAATATTTTGCTTTTGCTTTTAAGTATTTTTCAAAAGTAGGTCGATAGGATTCCGTTGCCGAGATGAGTGCATCTAAAGTCGCTTTTGTCATTTTAGAACTTCTTAATGTAGGTTCTAAAGGTGATTGATATCCTCGAAATTCATTGACGACATTTACTTCTCGTTTAATATTTGTGATACTTAATGCAACGGCATCTTGAATCGTTTCAAGTGCTTTCAATTCTGATTCATAAGCATCTTTTCTGACATCAGCGTCATGTTCATACGCAAGATTTCTCACTTCAGACAATGTAATTTCAGAGCCACGATACGATACTTTTAAATTTGCAGTCAACATATTTTGAAGTCTTCGCCATGAATCACTTGCCACTTCTCTAAGTTTAGTAAGAAGAAGTTCTTCAGATTCTGAAAGCATATAATTGGCGCTTTCTTGTTCACGTTCTAAATTATATAAATAGTTTTTAATGATTACACTTGAAACACTTAATGCATCTAAATCTAATGTTTTTAAATATCTTGTAAACATAACGTTTTCTTTGGTTGTTGATTTTAATATACGATCTAATCTTGCCATATACTGTAACGGTTCCGGATCATTTACATTGCTTGAATATCTTAAACTTGCATATGCATAAAGTGTTCTTACATGTTTGGTCATTTTTTCTTCAAATGATAAATATTTTTCTAAAAATTGAACAGGTGTCATTGTATCTTTCTTCGACACTAGAGATTTGAAATCACTTGTCATCTCTTCAAGTTTCTTAATATCATTTTCATAGCTGTCATCAAAACCATGATATAAATCGTTTAAATTCCACATTTTATCCTCCATTTGAAACATTATAGCATAAAAAAAGATGTTGTGAGGGGGGATCACAACATCTTAATTATTAAGCCTTATTGAAACGTTCTTCAATAAGGTCCCAATTAACGACTGAGAAGAAAGCTTGAATATAATCTGGACGACGGTTTTGGTAATTTAAATAGTATGCATGTTCCCAAACGTCTAATCCTAATAATGGTGTACCAAGTGAGAGTGGAGTATCTTGATTTGGTGTAGATACGACGTCTAAGTCTCCTGCATTATTTTTAATGAGCCATGCCCAACCTGATCCAAAACGCGTTGCAGCTGCTTTTGCGAATGCCTCTTTAAATCCTTCAAAAGATCCGAATGTTGTATTTAATGCAGTCGCTAAATTACCTTTAGGTGCTTCTTGGTGATTTACTTTTAGTTGTGGCCAGAAAAATGCATGATTGAAATGCCCACCACCATTATTTCTTACAGCACCTCGAATAGATTCTGGTACTGAATCCAAATTTTTTAGAAGTGTTTCTAAGTCTGCCGTAACTGAAGGTTCTTTCTCCAATGCAGCATTTAAATTATTGACGTAACCTTGATGATGTTTACTGTAGTGTATTTCCATTGTTTTTGAATCGATAAATGGTTCTAATGCATCAAATGCATAAGGTAAAGCTGGTAATGTGTATGCCATAATATTTGCCTCCTAGTTTTTATTCAATCTTATTTTATACGATAGCATCGTTTCTTACAAAGCATTTACAAAGATTCACATAACTTAACAAACTCAGAATCTAAAGTCACCATATAAGATGTGTATGTTTTCACATGGACTAAAGATCCATGCATACCTGTAATTTTTTTCACATCTTTTTTAAAGGCTACCATGACCTCTACTTTAGAAGCTTTTCTTAGAGAAGAAAAGTATGCAGCATACTTCATGGCATCTTTAAATAAGGCACTATTTTTTGAACCTCTTAATATGACATGACTTCCTGGAGCATCTTTAACATGAAAGAAGAAATCATTTGATCTCGCTAATTCGTGCGTAACAAACGCATTCATCTCCGCATTTTTTCCAATCCACAAAATATCATGACCCTCTCTAATTTCAATCGGCTCTGAGCGTTTCTTTTTAATATGTGTTTGTTTTTTAAAGATAAATTTCTGCTCAAATAATATCGTTAGAATATCTTGATATGTCATCATGTTTGAAATCAAATCAAAGCGCAATTGTTTTAAAAAATCAAGGTCTTGTTGTGTTTTTAATATTTGATGGTCAAGTTGAGGCAATGCTCTTTTTGCTTTTTTATAAGCTTTTAAGTAGCGTTGTGCATTTTCATGAACTGTTAAATCAACATCTAAATCGATATTTTCAATACGTGCAACATACGCTTTAGGGTCATGATACGTATACAAAGTTTCAGCAATCAAATAATCATGTAAATGAGATTCGTGTATACTTTTTTCATCCATTAATTTTGGTAATTTAAGTTGTCTTTTTTGAATAAGCGTATCGATCACACCTGTATGTGTATGGGTATCCGTATATGTTGTTTGCATCATGTGATTGATCGAATCAAATATTTTTCCATTTTCAATGTGATATATGTATCTTTTGGAACCTTTCATGGATGGCACGACAGGTAAGTCATATGGATTTGTTTCTGTTTTGAGTACTTCGTATGCTAAATCTTTTGACATGCCTTCATAAGCAGATACATAAGCATTGACATCGAGTTGATTAAAAGTGAAATCGGTAAGTCGATTCTTATTTGAAGGAAAAAAAGAAAATGGAAGGTGATATGCAATACTTCTGGATGTCTCATGTACCATTTTTTTGTATGCCTCAAGAATAAGTCCATTTTTTATGAGAATTAAATTGGCATGTTTTCCCATCATTTCGATAATCAGTTGATATTGAATGTTTCCATCAAACGCATCAAATGACTCACATGTGATGACACATACACGGTCTGTTTGATATTGCTTCATATCAGATATGTGAGATCTAGAAAGATATTTTTTAAATAATGATAGTGATTGGTGATGATCAGAAGTCATTTTTTTATGATCCGTAAAATATAATCGATTATCATTCGCATGTAAGTCAATAACAAAAAGTTTTTTTTGTTTTTGATGATATAATTCCAACGCAAAAACATCCGTTTGAACATAGATGATATTATCAATACGATGATGAATAAGAGAATCTTGATATTCATTTATGAGATGATGCATCATTAAACCATCAAATGACATTTTGAAAACCTTTCATGAAAATACTTTACACATTCTATATTATCATATATAATAGCATTTAGATAAGTAAGGGAGCAAGGCATGAAATTAAATGAACGCGGCTTACTCATTGTATTGTCAGGTCCTTCAGGTGTCGGGAAAGGTACTGTTAGAAAAGCACTTTTTGACATGGATGATCATGACTTGACATATTCTGTCTCAATGACAACACGACCCATGCGTCCAGGAGAAAAAGACGGTGTTGATTATTACTTTGTCTCGAGAGAAGAATTTAAAAAACGTATTGAAGACAATGGTTTCTTAGAATACGAAGAATTCTTTGGAAATTATTATGGCACGCCAAAAGATAAAGTAGAACAACAACTTGATGAAGGCCATGAAGTCGTCTTAGAAATTGAGGTACAAGGTGCTTTGAAAGTCCGTAATCAAGTCAAAGATGCAGTTTTCATATTTCTAGTACCACCATCTAAAAAAGCATTAACAGATCGCTTGATTTCTCGTGGTACTGAAAATGATGATACAGTATCGATACGATTAGCGAAAGCGGAAAAAGAATTTAAACTTGCACATAAATATGATTACATTGTTGTCAATGATGATGTATACAATGCAGCAGATAGAATTCTTGCAATCATTCGTGCAGAACATGCCAAAACAGAACGTTCGATCTATAAATACAAATCTTTAATTGAGGGAGATATATGAGCAATAAAGACGGTTTAAGATACCCATCCATTGATGCACTATTAGAAAAGATTCCATCTAAATATAAATTAGTATATGCAGCTTCAAAAGTTGCTAGAGTACTAGAAGAAGCAAACTTGGAAGTAGAAGATGCATCCTCAGAAAAAAGTATAGGTGTCGCATTAGAAGAAATTATTGCAGGCAGAGTAGATATCGATTTTGAATAAAAAAAGCGCTTGATGCGCTTTTTTTTATGTGCCAAATATTGTCGTTACATCTGGTAATGTAAATGTATCAACTCTTTCAAAGTTTTGTAAATCACTAGAACTTGGTAATTGTGCCATCGCCATTTTATATAAAAAGTCTAGTTCAATATCTATTTCTAAAGAGACATCTAAAGACTCTGTATTCTCTATCAGTCCATCTACTGGAATGATAATCGAATCAATTGAGGAAGTGATCGTTGCATAAATTACAAAATTATCAAGGAGAATCAATTCTATGGTTGCTTCAATAGAGAGTCCATTGATAAGATTATCAATCACAATCGGTGATGATAAAAAATATCCATAAGGCATCTCATATACTTCAAGTAAATTGATTTGTGGTTCAATAAAACCAATAAATGTCTCAGGGGTTAAATCAATTGAAACGTCCAATAAGACTGGAAGTTCAAAGGTTGCCTCTGCTGATGTCATCACTTGATTTTCTTCAGCAGTAATCTTAAAAGGTGGATTAGACAATTCAATGATTGAAGTGAAATATGTATCTGTAAAATCATCTAGTAGTTCAATATGAAGTGATAATCTTCCTGATAATCCTCCAGTATCAATTAGTTGTTCATAGCCTAAAGTATTGATATCTAATATTTCATAGTTTCTAAAAATATTGGTATCTAAATTGTTTGTCAGAATAGAACTATTTAATCTTAAATCTAATGGATTGTCTGATGCTTCATTTGAAATAATGGTGATATTTTGGGATTCAAACGCGATTTTTTCGTTATAAAAGACCATAGACGTATAAAGTGCGCGTTTATCGTTATCCGTTAAATTAAGCTGAGTTTTCGTTTGATCGTAAAAATCAATATCCAAATCAAATGGATTCATTTCAGGCGTGCGACACGCCGTCAAAACATTTGAAAATAGAATGATTAAAATGAATGTAATGGTTTTTTTCATAAGGTTCTCTTTTCATTTTATACCTTAATTATATGCGATATTGTTGTTGAATCAATGTTTATACCTTAATATGGTAAAATAACGATGTGAATTCTATTAAAAAACAGCTCACATTATTACCTGATTTACCAGGATGCTATTTGATGAAAAATGCATCTGAACAGGTCATCTATGTAGGTAAAGCAAAAAATTTAAAAAATCGTGTACGTTCTTATTTTGTTGGTGCACACAACGAAAAAACAACCAAACTTGTATCTGAAATACATGATTTTTCTTATATCGTAACACGTACCGAACATGAATCGCTTATTTTAGAACTAAATCTCATTAAGCAGTATAGTCCTAAATATAACATTCGATTAATGGATGATAAGACATATCCGTATATCGAACTTACAGATGAAAAGTATCCAAAATTACAAGTCGTTAGACAAAAACAATCCAATAGTCGTGTCTTCGGACCGTATCCAAATGTATACGCTGCAAGAGAGACAGTTAGGTTATTAAATCAGCTATATCCTCTAAGAAAATGTGAGACATTGCCAAACAAAACTTGCTTATACTATCATATCGGACAATGTTTGGCACCATGTGTATTTAAAGACGTAAACTATGATCATTACATCACACAAATTGTGAACTTTTTAAAAGGTGATACAAAAGAGGTTTTAAAGAAGTTAAAAGACAACATGGTCGAAGCATCTGAAGCTATGCTATTTGAAAAAGCAGCAGAGTATCGTGATATGATACATCATATTGAACATACGACTGAAAAACAGCTCATTAATCTTAATGATGGACTCAATCGAGATGTTTTGGCATTCGCATCCAATGAAACAGATTGTGCCATCGAGATATTTAAATTAAGAGATGGCAAACTCATTGATCACATCCAAACAGTTTTCAACTATACATTAGATACCAGTGAAACCATTATGAGTTACTTGAATCAATTATATGAATTTGATATACCTGATGAGCTCTGTTGTCATGTTTCAATGGCTTCTACAGCCATTGAAGAGACATATGGGTCTAACGTTGTATTTCCACAAAAAGGTAATAAACATCAACTTACTTTATTGGCACATAAAAATGCAACACAGAGTTTAGAACATCATTTCATGTTACATCGTCATCAAGATGATCAAAAACATTTAGGATTGCAAAAACTTTCTCAAGCACTATTAAAAGAGGTCACGAGAATTGATGTTTTTGACAATGCACAGTTATTTGGTGCAGCGCCCATTTCTGCTGTCATTGTGTATGACACTAAACAATTTGAAAAGAAAAGTTATAGAAAATATCATTTAAAAACAACGACAAATGATGATTATCAAGCCATGCGTGAAGTGGTTTATAGACGGTATCAGAAACTTCTTGTAGAATCAGGACAATTTCCAGATGTCATTTTAGTCGATGGTGGTATTGGACAAGTGCATGCTGCAGAAGAAGTCATTCAAGAATTAGCACTAGATATCCCGGTGTGTGGACTTAAAAAAAATAAACGCCATCAATTAGAGGGACTTGTTTATCAAGGACATACAAAACAATTAAAACCCAATGACATGCTGTTTAAATTTTTAATCAAATTATCTGAAGAAGTACACAGATTTGCCATTACATTTCATCGAAAAACGAGAGATAAACTTGCCTATGCATCTAAATTGGATGAGATTGAAGGTATCGGACCAAAAAGAAAAGCGAGACTCATACAACAGTTTGGCACGTTTGAAAGAATACAAGAAGCATCTGAAGATGCACTCAAACAATCTGGTATTCCTGATGCCATTATTAAAAAGATAAAGGAACATTCATGAGAGCGATCATTTACAGCATTGATTATGAAAAGCGATACGTATACATTAGAGAAAATAGACGTCTGATAAAACTATTATTAAGTCATAAAATTGCTTCTATTTTTCTACCGATTTTGAATCCAGGGATGTTAATTGATGTGGATACAAAACGCGTGCATCGATATTTACATAAAGTAAAAACATTTAAACAGGTGATTTCATTAAAACCATATCGAATACTATATGATATTGATATGTTAAGACTTGATATGCAAGCATTCATGGAAGACATTAAGCACTTTGTCTTTTTAGATTTTGAGATGAGTATGCCGAGTTATAAACATAAAGGCTATTTCCAATCAGAAATTATTCAGTTTGGACTCGTGGTTACAGATCATAAATTTACGCCACTGTATGAATCGAGTCATTATTTATACGATCAACACAAGCATCCTCTTACAGAGAGAACAAAAAAATTCTTGAAATTAGATCAAGAGACCTATGACCAACAAGCAATGCCATATGCGTTACTATATGAAACGATAGATTACATCAAAAAAACATATCAACCAAAATGGGTAGTCTGGGGAAAAAATGACATACAAGTATTAAAAGACTCTTTTAATATTCATAAAAAATCCTCATTATTAGAATCAACAGACTTTATTGATATGTTAAAACTTCATAAAGATTATTATCATTTAAAAGATGATTTAGGATTACTTAAAGCATATCAAATGTATCATCAAGATACAGTAACACAATCACATGATGCACTTGATGATGCAAAAATGACCCTGTATATAACAAAAGCATTTATGAAACTCATGCAAGCACATAGGAGGTATTTATGGAACACATATTAAGAAATGCACTCATAGGTAATGCAGCGGCTTTAGGGCTTAACTGGATTTATGATATGCCATTTTTAGAAAGATTATCTAAAAAACAAGACATCTTATTTTTAAAACCTGATCAAACATTATATGATCAATCAAAGAAGAGTTATTTTGCATATCCAAATGCATCCATTGGTGATGTATCCTTTCAAGGGAATATTGCGATATGGTTATATCAAACACTTAAACAAAATCCTCAATATCCATTTGATCAATATGATGATTTGATTTACGAGCATATCAAAGAAGGGAGTGATTATCAAGGATATATCGAAGCATATGGTAGAAAATTACTAGAAGATCGCAAATCAATGGAAAACAATCCTGATTTCTTTTCTAGACCATTTGATGATGATCAACTTGTTGGATTTGTTCCGTATTTAGTATGTCATCAAGTTGGATTAACCACATCACGTGCACTAAAATTTACACATGTTTTTGCAAGTCATCCAGATTATTTATTATATTTTAATATGCTTGATACGTTCTTTAAACATGCGAAAACAAAACCTCATAAGGCCCTTATATTAGACATTGTGAATGGACTTCCTGAAGATAAAAAAGAAACATTTCTTAAAGCAACAGAAATGACAGATTCAAAAAAATATATCGCAAAATATGCTGGCACTGCATGTCATATTGATCATGCAGTACCAGTGATCTTTCATGTTGTTTATCATAGTGATAGTTTTAAAGAGGGGCTTCACCTAAATACTAAAATTGGTGGAGCATCCTCAGATAGAGGGATGCTCATTGGTGCGATGTTAGGAGAAATATTTAACGTCGATGATACGTTCATAAAAAAAACCAACAAAGTGTTAACTTTGTTGGGCTAAGTCGACAAGAATCGGAATAATTAAAGGTTTTCGAAGCGTAAGCTTATGAATGATTTGAGATAAATGATCAATCACTACTTGTTTCATTGTTTGAGGATTGATCATTTTTTTATTGAGTTCTTGGTGAATTAAGGATTCAACTTCATTGGATAGACTTGAGGTGATGGCTTCATTACCTTTCATATAAATGAAACCTCGAGAGATAACGGTTGGATGATTCAAAAGTTTTCTTGTTTTACCATCATACGTGATAATGATCGAAAACAAGCCTTCTTCAGATAATACTTTTCTTTCTTTAATCACTTGTGATCCAATATCTCCAATACCAGTCCCATCGATGTAAACCTCACCAGATGGCACTGAGCCTGCAAGTCGTATATGATTTTTTGAAATGGCAGCTACGTCTCCATTATCCAAGATAAGCATATGTTTCTTATCAACACCGCATTGTAATGCTAAGTCTTGATGATGTCTTTGCATACGGTGTTCACCATGGACTGGAATAAACATTTTGGGTTTAAGGAGTGATAACATCATTTTTAGATCACTACGATTCCCGTGTCCAGAAGTATGTGTATCTGCAATCGGACCATGTGTGATGACATTGACATTGAGTCTGTATAATTTATCGATTGTTTTGTTGATAGGTTCAGAATTACCAGGGATAGGAGAAGAGGAAAATACAACCGTATCGCCTGCCATTGCTTGAATGAAACGATGATTATTCGTCGCGATTCTCGTGAGTGCTGCAAGTGGTTCACCTTGTGAACCCGTCACTAAAATCACGATTTCAGAGGGTTTCATTTTAGAAACATGTTCTGGTTTAATGATGGCATCTTTAGGGACTTTAATATAACCACTTTGAATGCCTATTTCAATGGCACGCTCCATAGAA
>Ga0181590_10000841_pt1 | contig 25445 bp, 25 predicted proteins | sample 071ome_34_FD_132446 | JGI IMG/M metagenome (GOLD analysis project Ga0181590, IMG submission 132446) | Coastal salt marsh microbial communities from the Groves Creek Marsh, Skidaway Island, Georgia - 071411BT metaG (megahit assembly) | ecosystem: Environmental > Aquatic > Marine > Intertidal...
ACGCGCTTACAGGAGTATTTACAGTCAAAGCAGCTTGGATTGCCGGAATATGTAGTCTCCGAGCTGGAAGGCAAAGATCATGAGCAGCAATTTACAATCAGTTGTAAAATTGATTTATTTGAACAGGCAATTCAAGGTCATGGTAGCAGCCGAAGAGAAGCTGAACAGCAAGCCGCTATGGCAGTGTTGGAAAAACTGGGCCTGTAGCCTGGTATGTAAGCTGTCATTTAACCTGATCTTTTACCTGAGCTGTACTCTGAAAAATGCAGATAAATCCATCAAGTGACTGAATCTACCTCGAATAAAACAGCGCATCATTGTGGGTTGATCGCTATCGTTGGCAGGCCGAATGTTGGTAAGTCAACATTGCTTAATCATATCCTGGGTCAAAAAATCAGCATCACTTCCCGTAAGCCCCAAACAACCCGCCACCGCCTGCTCGGCATAAAAACTACAAATCAATCCCAAATGATTTATGTGGATACGCCGGGTTTACATATTGGCGTAGATAAAGCACTTAACCGTTATATGAATAAAACAGTCAGTTCTGTTATTCAGGATGTTGATCTGATTTTATTTATGATTGATGCTGGCAAGTGGACAGAAGAAGATGAAAAAGTGCTGGAAAATATTAAGAATACTTCAGTCCCAGTATTCCTGTTGCTAAATAAGGTAGACAGAATAACCGATAAGGATAAGCTCTTGCCTCTCATTGAAAATCTGAGTTCCCTGCATGATTTTAGTGAAATTATTCCTGTATCGGCCCTGAAAGAACAGGGTATCAGTAAACTTGAAGAGCTAATCACGCAGTCACTTCCTGTAGGAGGCCATTTGTTTCCGGAAGATCAGATTACCGATAAAAACTCGCGCTTCCTGGCAGCTGAATTTGTCCGAGAAAAAATAACCCGGCAAATGGGGGATGAACTTCCTTATGAAGTGAATGTGGAAATAGAAGAGTTTAAAAACAAGGATGGGGTTTTGCATATCAGCGCCTTGATACTGGTAGAAAGAGAGGGGCAGAAAAAAATTCTGATTGGTAAAAATGGTTCAAGTTTAAAATTGATCGGCACTGAAGCACGTAAAGAAATGGAACAACTGTTTGATGCGAAAGTTATGTTGAATTTGTGGATTAAAGTTAAAAGTGGCTGGTCGGATGATGAACGGGCCTTGCGGAGTTTAGGCTATATTGATCAATGAGCTGTACTTATGACTAACTTCATTCAATCTCAGCCAGCCTATTTACTGCATAGCCGACCCTACCGCGATACCAGCCTTTTAGTGGACTTTATAACGCAGGACTTCGGGCGAATCAGCGCAGTTGCCAAAGGTGTACGCAGCCCAAAATCCAAAAGCAGAGCCTTGTTACAACCCTTTGTGCCATTAATGATTAATCTGTCAGGCAAAAGTGAATTAAAAACTTTAGGTCAGGTTGAAAGCCAGAGCAGTAATATTATTCTCAGGCACAAGACGCTTTTTGCAGCGATGTACATCAACGAATTACTGGTTCGGCTGATTCATAAACAGGAAGCAGATATTGAAATTTTCTCACTGTATGCAGAAACCTTGAGAAAGCTGTCACTTGATTCCGAGATTGAACCGATCTTGCGCAATTTTGAACTAAGCTTGCTTGAATTGTTGGGGTATGGCATTGATTTTAGTGTAGTGGAGGAGTTGCCAGAGAATAACGAAACAATTCGCTGGTACTATTTCCATCATGAAAACGGCTTTGAACAGATTAAAGATGTTAATGGCAAGCTGGAAAAATATTTTTCCGGCCAGGTTTTACAAAATATAGTTGCCAAAAATTTTGCAAATGCGGAAACCCAAAAAGCAGCAAAACGTTTGTTACGCACAGCACTTTCAGCACATTTGGGAGATAAACCACTTTCAAGTCGAAATTTATTTCGAAAAAGCATGGGATAAAAGCACTTTTAGCTTTTTCCTCGAACTGGCTTCAAGGTAAAATTTTGTTTCTTTAACTGCATTTCAAGCAAACCCAAATCATGTCGATTCCGAACATAGCAACGATAGAAAGCACCATAGGTAATACTCCTCTTGTGCGCTTACAGAGAATGCCGGGTGAGACCAGTAATACTGTGTTGGTCAAACTGGAGGGTAATAATCCTGCCGGTTCGGTCAAAGACAGGCCGGCTTTGAGCATGATTTTAAAAGCAGAAGCCAGAGGCAAGATCAGTCCTGGTGATACCTTGATAGAAGCCACCAGCGGTAATACAGGCATTGCTTTAGCCATGGTAGCTGCTATCAGGGGTTATAAGCTGATCCTTATCATGCCAACCAACTCTACTCAGGAACGCAAGGACTCCATGTCAGCTTACGGTGCCACCTTGATAGAAGTTACAGAAGAAGCAGGCATGGAAGGGGCAAGAGACCTTGCTTTAAGTATGCAGGAACAGGGCAAAGGCATTGTGCTGGACCAGTTTGGTAACCCTGATAATTATGCAGCTCACTATGAAGGAACCGGGCCAGAAATCTGGCGTGATACGGAAGGTAAAATAACGCACTTTGTCAGTTCTATGGGAACAACAGGCACAATTATGGGTGTGTCCCGATTCTTAAAGGAACAGAATCCGGCTATTCGGATTATCGGCTTGCAGCCTGAGGAAGATTCCCGTATTCCTGGTATCAGGCGCTGGCCGGAAGCTTATTTGCCGAAAATTTTCGAGCCACAACGGGTTGATCAGATCATTGATATTGATCAGCACGATGCAGAGGTCACAATGCGAGCACTGGCAAAAGAAGAAGGAATTCATTGTGGTGTCTCTTCAGGTGGCGCTGTATTTGCAGCGCTGCAATTATCAAAAGCCCTGGAAAACGCTGTGATTGTTGCGATCATTTGTGACAGAGGGGACCGTTATCTGTCCAGTGGTGTTTTTACGCCAGAATAGCTCCCGACAGGAAGGAAAACTCAATTATTCATGCGTCGACGTAGACGGCAAAAACTGCCAACAGAACCTGTTATTTTAGATATTGAGAATCTCAGCCATGAAGGACGTGGCGTCGCGCATCTTGATGGTAAGGTTATTTTTGTAGAGGGAGCCTTGCCTGGCGAACAGGTATCTGCCGTTTATACCCAAAAGCGTGAAGCTTTCGACCAGGCAAAAACCATCACAGTCATTACTGCTGCAGAACAGCGCGTGGAGCCTCCTTGCCAATATGCTGCAATTTGTGGAGGTTGCAGTTTGCAACATTTCGATTCTGAAGCTCAGTTAGCGTTTAAAGCCTCGGTTCTTGATGAACTGCTGCAACGCAGCCTTGGCGATTCAAGCTACGAAAAAATAGCCCCGATGACAGGTCCGCATTTTGCCTATCGGCGCAAGGCTCGCCTGGCTGTACGTTATGTGCACAAAAAACAACAGGTACTGGTTGGTTTCAGGGAAAAAAGCAGCAGTTTTATTACGCATATGGATAGTTGCGAAATTTTGGATGTTCAGGTCAGTAATTTATTACCGGCACTGAGTGAATTTATTGCTTCCCTGGCGGCATACCAGCATATTCCGCAAATTGAAGTCGCGGTTGGTGATGAGCAAGCTGAGAGTAACTCCCTGGCCTTGGTATTCAGGCATTTGCTGCCCTTGAATGATGAGGATCTGGTTAAAATGTCAGCTTTTGCTGAAAAACATCAGTTTGATTGTTATCTGCAAAGTGGTGGACCCGATACAGTGCTGAAACATTACCCGGAATCAGGAGCTGAAAGGTTATTCTATAACTTACCGGCCTTTGACCTGAATCTGGCTTTTCATCCGATGGATTTTACTCAGGTGAACGCTGAAATTAACCGCAAGATGATAAGTAAAGCCATAGAATTACTGGATTTATCAGAGAGTGATCAGGTTTTAGACTTATTTTGCGGATTGGGAAATTTCTCCTTGGCCATGGCCCGGCGAGCCAGATTTGTGCTTGGCATAGAAGGCAGCACGGAGATGGTTGCAAGAGGCAAAGAAAATGCTCAGCGCATGGCCATGACTAATGTTGATTTTGCCAGTGCTGATTTAACGGGGGATTTTGCAGCAGATCATTGGTCTGATTATGCTTTTACCAAAGTTTTGATTGATCCACCTCGTTCAGGAGCTATTGAGATATTGCCTGCAGTTGCCGGACTCAAACCGGGAAAGATAGTTTATGTTTCCTGTAACCCCATAACCCTGGCAAGAGATACAGCCCGTTTACATGAACTAGGTTATAAACTGGAAGCTGCCGGCGTGATGGATATGTTCCCCCAGACAACACATGTGGAATCGATAGCGTTGTTTACCAGAGCCTAGTTGAAATGCGTTGTTCCCTGGCTACTGGGAATTACACATTGAGAGTAAAAATGGATAGTAATAAAGAAAAAATCGCTGAACTACTGGAAATCATGGCTTTGCTGCGAGATAAAGATTATGGCTGTGCCTGGGATTTAAAGCAGTCTTTTAAATCGATTGCTCCACATACGCTTGAAGAGTGTTATGAAGTCATTGAGTGTATTGAACAGGAAGATTTTCGGCACTTACCTGAAGAACTGGGAGATTTACTGTTTCAGGTGGTTTTTTATGCACAGATGGGCAGTGAAGAGGGGAAATTCACTTTTGATGATATCTGTGACTCGATAATAAAAAAGTTACTGACACGACACCCTCATGTTTTCCCGGATGCAACGATTGACAGCTTTGGTAAGCAAAACAGGCTGTCTCCAGAACAGGTTGAGGCAAACTGGGAAAAAATCAAACAAAGGGAACGAGAACAAGCCGTGGATACGGAACAAGGGCCGGAGAGCGGTGCTTTACCTAGCTTGTTGGATGATGTTCCGCTTGCATTACCGGCTTTAGTGCGGGCCAGAAAATTACAAAGCAGAGCAGCTATCGATGGCTTTGACTGGCAAGAGGCCGGAAGTGTAATAAAAAAAATATATGAGGAAATGGCTGAGCTTGAAGAGGCAATATTGAAAGATGATACAGCCCATATTGAAGAAGAGTTCGGCGACTTGTTATTCAGCGTGGTAAATTTATCCAGGCATTTGCGTGTAAATCCTGAAACCAGTTTACGTTCAGCCAATTACAAATTCAGCCAGCGTTTCAAGTTGATAGAAAGGATGTTACATGAACAGGGTGTGGAAATGAAAAATCTGACACTTGATGAACTGGAACAGAATTGGCAGCTAGCTAAGCAGGAGTTGGCGAAACAGTCTTAACTTGTGGATGTTATAGCAAGTGTTGTAACCTGCTGGGTTTATTTGGGGGAAATAATGAAGATTATTCTTTTAGGCGCGCCAGGTGCAGGCAAAGGCACTCAGGCTCAATTTTTAATGGATGCTTATTCTATTCCACAGATTTCTACCGGCGATATGCTGCGTGCCGCTGTTAAGGCAGGCAGTGAATTAGGTAAAAAAGTTAAATCAGTGATGGAAAGTGGCGGTCTGGTTACTGATGAAATCATTATTGCTCTGGTTAAAGACAGAATTGCTCAGGATGATTGCGTAAATGGCTTCCTGTTTGATGGTTTTCCTCGTACGATCCCACAGGCTGAGTCATTAATTGAGGCTGGTATTGAAATTGAGCATGTCCTGGAAATCTATGTGCCCGATGAAGAGATTGTTAAACGACTTAGCGGCAGAAGGGTACATCCGGCATCAGGCAGAGTTTATCATATTGAGCATAATCCTCCGCAGCGTGAGGGGATTGATGATGTAACCGGTGAAGCCCTTATTCAGCGTGAGGATGACAAGGAAGCCACTATCAGAAAAAGGCTGGAAGTCTACCATCAACAGACATTGCCCCTGGTGGATTTTTATCAGACTCTTGAGAAGCAGGGCGCGGGCGTCAAATTTAATCAGATTAATGGTGTTGGTGATATTGCGGATATCAGGCAACAGTTAGTCGCAGTATTAAATTAAAATTTATATAAATTTCCGGGCAGGGACTTTAATCGTTTTAAATTTTAATTGTTTCAAACGGCTGTTTTGTATTGAAAGGTAAACTTTAAAAAAATAATAAAATATTTTCTCTATTTTTGATTTCAGAATATCCTAAAATTCGCTTCATATTTTTATTCTTTTATATTGTTTTTTTTAGGAAAATCCATTTTAAGTTTGCTATAAAAAAGTTGTAAAAAACAAAAAAACTGTGATATGTTGCGCTCGAAAGTGAATGCAATTACGTTCATTAAAAAAAACAGTAGTTAAATTTTACGTTCTAGGAGAAAAATTATGGCTACAGCCCGAGCGAAAGAAGCAGCATCTGCACCTGTTGCTAAAAAACCTGCTAAACGAAAGTCTGTATCTGCTACAAGTAAAGCAAAATCTGCTTTAGGGAAAGCGCAACGAGAAGTTGCAAAACAGAACAATGCAATCAGTAACGCAAGAAAGAAAGCAACAGCAGCGAAATCCAAAAAAGCTGCTGCCACTGCAAGGGCACAAGTCAGAAAGTTAACGACGAAACTTGCTTCAGCAAAAGCAAAAGAGTTAAAAGCAAAACAAGGCATGCTAACAGCAGCAGCGAAAGATGCTGTGAAAGCGAAAGCAGCAGCTCAGGCTAAAGCGGTTGCGGCATATAAGAAAACTCTGGAGAAGAAAGCTGCAGCGGATATTAAGAAAGGTCTTAAGAAAGCAGAAGCGAGCCTGAATAAACAACAAGCTAAAGCGATAGCTAAGAAAGTGGCAGCCAAGCTTAAGAAAGAAGCTGCTAAAGCCAAAGCAGCAGAGAAAAAACTGGCAGCTAAGGCAAAAGCCGCAGCCAATAAGCTCGCTGCAAAAGCCAGAGCTGCAGAAAGAAAAGCAGCAGCTAAAGCCAATGCAAAAGCCCGTGCTGCAGCCAAAAAAGCGGCGGCCAAAGTTAAAGCCAAGGCTAAAAAGGTAGTTAAAAAGAAAGCTCCTGCCAAAAAAGCGGCAGCCAAAAAGGCGTCAGTTAAAAAAGTGGTTACCAAGAAAGTCGTTAAAAAGGCTCCAGCCAAGAAAAAAGCAGCTAAAAAGGCTCCTGCCAAGAAAGCCGTTAAAAAGGCAGTTAAAAAGAAAGTAGCGAAAAAAGCGCCAGCCAAGCGTAAGGTAGCGAGCAAAAAGGCGCCAGCTAAGAAAAAAGCGGCTAAAAAGGCTCCTGCCAAGAAAGCAGCTAAAAAGGCCGTTAAAAAGAAAGTAGCAAAAAAAGCGCCGGCCAAAAAAGCAGTTAAAAAGAAAGTAGCGAAAAAAGCGCCAGCCAAGAAGGCGGCTAAAAAGAAAGCGCCAGCCAAACGTAAAGCTGCGCCTAAAGCTAAAAAGAAGTAAGAACTACTCTTGAAACGTAAAGACGATCCCTCGCAGTTTAAACTGCGGGGGATTTTTTTATCTACTTATCATGTCTCCAATAATACTTAGCCTAGATAGTTCAACAGAAGCCTGCTCATGTGCTGTGTCGGTTGCTGGTGAAATCTATGAAAAATTTGAGCTGCTACCCAGGCTGCATACTCAATTTATTTTGCCAATGATAAAAGAGCTGATGCAGGAACGTGATTTAAGGTTTTCTGATCTTGATGCCGTTGCTGTGGGTGCTGGACCAGGTTCATTTACCGGCTTAAGGATCGCCGCTGGGGTTGCTCAGGGGATAGCTTTTGGAGCCGATTTACCCTTAATCCCTGTGTCCACCTTGGCGACAATGGCTCAACAAAGCATAAAATCCGAAGAAAAATATGTTCTAAGCTGCCTTGATGCCCGTATAAATGAAGTTTATTGGGCGCTCTATTCGATAAGCGAAGATGCTATTGAACTGCAGGGAGAGGAACAGCTTTGTAAACCTGAGTTAGTTGATCTGACGCCGGATAAACCTTGCCATGCAGTAGGAAATGGCATGCACTTTATTAAACAGATGCCTGCACAGACACAATCTTTAATCAGGAGCTACGATAGTGAGGTGTATCCGCAGGCTGCTGCCATGACTGAACTGGCAATCCGTTACTTTGAGCAGGGGCTGACAATGACACCTGAAGATTTTTCACCGACATACCTGCGGAATAAGGTGACACAAAACTAGCTATGGCTGATTTTGACTTTATCAGAGCGACATGCCTGGCAATAATTCAGGGCTTAACTGAATTTTTGCCTATATCCAGCTCAGCTCACCTGATTTTTCCCTCTGCGCTATTCGGCTGGGAAGATCAAGGCCTGGCTTTTGATGTGGCAGTACATTTTGGCAGTTTATTTGCGGTGATGCTGTATTTCAGGCTGGATATCTATCGGATTCTGCAGGCCTGGATATTACATGTCACAAGGAGACAGGGTAGTAATGACGCTCGATTAGGCTGGATGATTATTCTGGCCACTTTACCCTTAATTATCGCCGGTCTGTTGCTAAAGGATATCGTGGATTCTTATTTTCGCAATACAGCTGTCATTGCCAGTACGACCATCATTTTTGCTTTGCTTTTATGGACTGCAGATAAAACCTCCAAGGCCGGGAAAAATTTAAATAATTTAAGCTGGCGGGCTTTTTTTATGATGGGATTAGCGCAGGTATTAGCATTAATCCCGGGTACTTCGCGTTCCGGTATTACCATGACGGCAGGTTTGTTTTGTAAGCTTAATCGACAGGATTGCGCCCGTTTATCTTTTTTATTGTCTATCCCTGCCATTGCGGGCGCCACACTGTTGCTGTTGCTTGATTTATTGCAGGAAAGTTCTGTGAATTGGGCGGAATTAATCTATGGCCTGCTATTTTCAGCAGTAGTAGCTTATTTGTGTATACATTATTTTCTGAAACTGGTGACAGGCTTGGGTTTTCTACCTTTTGTGCTTTACAGACTGGCCCTAGGCGCTGTGCTGTTTATATTTTTTGTGTGAATACCTTTAACTTTAAACAAGACTGACAAGATTTAAACTGGCTCCTAAAGAGAAACATTACTGTAGGGTGAGTTTAGCGTATGATTTGTCTGGTAAAGGCTTTATAAACTTACAGGCTCTTGTATGCCAGTGACTGAAAATAATGTAGAAAATCTTTGGCGAAAGGTCTTGCCAGTCAGTGTTAGACCCTATATTGAAGCAGCGCCATTGGCAGCATTTTTTTTAGGGGTCTCTTCCGGTTTTCCTTATGCGCTCATTGGTGCAACGTTGACTACACGTCTTGCACAGGATGGAATTACCAAAAGTGCTGTAACCGCATTTGCCCTAACCTTTCTAGCCTATAATTTTAAGTTTTTATGGGCGCCCTTAATCGACAATATTAAATTGCCTCTGATAGGGCGCTTTGGTCAAAGACGTTCCTGGCTTTGGCTGATCAGTCTATTGGTGATCCTGGCGGTCACCTTTCTGGGAGTTGCCGATCCGAACCAGGACTTGCTGACTGTTGCCATTGCCGCTATTAGCCTGGGTGTTGCCGGTGCCACACTGGATATTATCATTGATGCCTATCGTATTGAGTTGCTGGAACCACATCAATTAGGAGTTGGTTCAGGCATGTCGCAGTATGGCTGGCGCATTGGTGCTGCCGCTACTGGAGCACTGGCGCTTATCATTGCTGGCCGCTTTGGCTGGAGCGTTGCCTATATTTCCTGTGCAATTTTTGTACTGCCGGCTATTTTGGCTGGCGTTTTCATGGGAGAGCCGAAGCGGCATCTGGAGCCTGTTGAAACACAGGGTTTATTCCAGGCCTTTGTTGAATATTTCAGTCCCTTGACTGAATTTATTAAACGGCAGGGAGCATGGGTAGTGCTGTTTTTCGTGCTGATACATAAAATTGGCGACACCCTGGCCAATCTTACTTTGCGCCTGCTGTTTAATGACCTTGGATTCAGCAATGACGAAATTGCTTTTTATGATGTAGGTTTTGGCTTTTTTGCTTTTCTGGCCGGCATCTTTATCGGAGGTATTCTGTATACACGCATGGGACTTAAACATTCTGTCCTGGTCAGTTTGATTCTTATGGCGGTCTCGAATTTCAGTTTTGCAGCTTTGGCACTGGTTGGCCATTCCAATCTTGGGATGGCAGCAGCCGTAGGTTTTGAAAATTTTGCCAGTGGTATCGGTGGAGTGACTGTGGTTGCTTACTTATCAGCCTTGTGTAATTTGCGCTTTACGGCAACACAATATGCTTTGTTGTCAGCACTGGCCAGTATTGCGGGAAGATTTCTTACCGGGACAACGGCAGGGGGGCTTATAGAAGTCCTGGGTTATGTTAATTTCTATTTGCTGACGACCTTTCTGGCTTTTCCCGGTGTTTTACTGTTCTGGTATATGATCCGCAGCGGTTTAGCCGATGTCTCACTTGGTAATACAGCAACTAAAAAATAAAAAGCATAAAAAGTCAGAATTTCGCCATAGTTTTTGCCTGGCTTAGGCAGAATAGCCTGTTTTAATTAGCCTCATCAAAATTTACTAAGACTGAGGCAAAGTATGGTATTCAAAGAGAAGAAAATCCCCAAGCACCTGATTATTCATGATGATTACGAAATTCAACAACGATCAAAAATCTCTTTGTTGAAGATAGTCATGTATTCACTGCTATTTTTTTGTTTGAGTTATTCTGTCGTACTGATATCACCATAAACACAATTGCACAGTCGCTTGATTCCACTCCTTGAATTCCAGATAATGCGTTGTCTTGATTGACGACAGAGATTTAGCGTTTAAACGCTTAAAATTTCAAGGTTTATGGTATCTCTTGTCGGTCCCCTCGCAATGCCAGGTTGTAAACCCCGTCAGGCCCGGAAGGGAGCAGCGGCAGCAACTGACGCATGTGCCGGGGTGTGGCTGGCAGGGGGTACCTCCATACATGATTAGAAGACTGAAATCAGCTTAATGTCTTATCAGGTTCTAGCAAGAAAGTGGCGTCCACGCAGTTTTAAGGAAATGGCTGGGCAGGGGCATGTACTGAAGACCCTGATAAACTCCCTTGATAATGACCGTCTGCATCATGCCTATCTGTTTACAGGAACCCGGGGGGTCGGTAAAACCAGTATTGCAAGGATACTGGCACGTTGCCTGAACTGCGAAGAAGGCGTTAGCTCGGAGCCCTGTGGCAAATGCAGTGCCTGTACAGAGATTGAAGAAGGCCGCTTTATTGACTTGATTGAGGTGGATGCGGCCTCCCGCACGAAAGTTGAAGATACCCGTGAGTTACTCGATAACGTTCAATATGCGCCTACGCGAGGACGTTATAAGGTCTATCTCATCGATGAGGTGCATATGTTGTCAGGGCATAGTTTTAATGCCTTATTAAAAACGTTGGAAGAGCCACCTCCACACGTCAAATTTTTGCTGGCGACTACTGATCCGCAAAAACTGCCGGTTACCGTACTATCCCGCTGCTTACAATTCAGTTTGAAAAACCTCAGTCCTGAGATGATCATGCAGCATCTCAAATTCATTCTGGAACAGGAAAAAATAGAATTTGAAGAAGAAGCGCTCTGGCAGATTGGTCGTGCCGCCAAGGGCAGTGTGAGAGATGCCTTAACCTTGCTGGACCAGGCTATTTCTTTTTGTGACGGGAAATTAACAGATACTGAAATCAGCAGTTTTCTGGGAACGATTGATCAGAATATACTGACTCGACTGGTTGATGCCTTGATAGCAGAAGATCCCCAACTTCTTCTGGAATTAATCAATAAGGCATCTGACCAGACTCTGGATTTTGCTTCTATTCTGGAAGCACTACTATCTTATTTACATCGTGTTGCTGTTGCCCAGGTTGTACCTGCCGGGCTGGATAACAGTCAGGGCGATAAAAAACAGATTCTGGCACATGCTGCTGCCATGCCTGCAGAAAATGTACAGCTTTATTATCAAATAGCCTTAAAAGGCAGAGAAGATTTAATGCTGGCAGTCGATGACCGTTCTGGACTGGAGATGACTTTACTGCGCATGCTGGCTTTTACACCGCAAGGTGTACCGAACAAGCCTGTAGCAACCTTAGCAAAAGTTGAAACTGAAGTGGCCGATTCCGTTGTTGAGGTCGAAAAAAAAAAGCCGCTAGAAACCATTGAGGTTAAAGCGCAAGCCAAGTCAGACTTCAATCATGTCTTAACTCAAAATACCTCAACATCACAGTCAGATGAAACTGACATGGATGAGCAGGCTCAGACCTCTGCAGCCGAAAATAAGAATAATAGTCCGATAGAGCCGGAACTGAGTCTGGAGAAACTGCAGCCAGAACACTGGATCACTTTGTTTTATGCTATCAACCTGACAGGAATAACCCGCAGTATTGCTGCACACTGCTTGCTAAAGGAAGTCGATAAGCATTGTATTACGCTTGCTCTGGAGGCAAGCCATTCCAAAGTCATCGATGCAGGACACCAGGAAACAATCGAAAAAGCTTTGAGTGACTATTTTGCCACGACTATTGAGCTCAGGATTGTGGAAGAGGAGCTGGTCTCGGAACTGGAAACCCCGGCTGCTTACCGTCTGAGAAAACAACAGGAAAGGCAGCTTGCAGCAGAAGAAACTTTCAAGAACGATGATAATGTGAAAATTTTAATGGAGCGTTTTGAGGGCAGCATTTTGCCTGATAGTATTGAGCCACTCACTCCGGAAGATTATTAAGTAAGAGAGATTTAACGAGGTAGGAATGACAGATATTGCCGGCCTGATGCAACAGGCCAAAAAAATGCAGGAACAAATGCAAAAAGCTCAGGAAGAACTCGCCCAGATGGAATGCACAGGCGAGGCAGGTGCAGGACTGGTAAAAGTTGTGATGAATGGACGGCATGAGGTCAGGAATGTTGAGCTGGATCCAAGTTTGCTGCAGGAAGATAAAGAAATCATCGAGGATCTGCTTGCGGCTGCGACGAATGATGCGGTTAAAAAAGTGGCAGAAAATAACAAAAATCAACTTTCAGGCATGACAGCCGGTTTGAATTTACCGGAAGGTTTCAAATTTCCATTCTAGGTATGTATTGAGTTTTCATGAATTACAGCCCTTTAATTGATCAACTTGTTAAAGCCTTTCAGCGTTTGCCGGGTGTTGGTCCTAAATCCGCACAGCGTATGGTGCTGCATTTTCTGGAAAAAGACCGTGATGGTGGGCGCCAGCTCGCCAAAGCGTTGGAAGCAGCCATAGAAGGCGTAGGGCAATGTCAACGTTGCCGGACCTTATCGGAAGAAGCTGTCTGCCATATATGCAGTGACCCCAAACGAGACCAGAATCTGCTTTGTGTTGTGGAAACACCGGCAGATGTTTACGCAGTAGAACAGTCCAGCTCTTTCAGAGGTTATTACTTTGTCTTAATGGGGCACCTGTCTCCGATTGATGGCATAGGTCCGGATGAAATTGGCATCAGGGATTTGCTTAACCTGGTCAGTCAGTCTGAAATCAGTGAAGTGATTCTGGCAACAAACCCGACGGTAGAAGGAGAGGCAACGGCTTATTATATTGCTGAGCAATTAAAAACATCGGAGCTGAATAAGCGACAATTAAAAGTTAGCCGCATAGCTCATGGGATCCCGTTGGGTGGAGAACTTGAATATATTGATGGTGGTACGCTTTTGCATTCTTTCGCTGGCAGGCAGGCAATCAGTGACAGCTAATTTATACGCTGTTCTGACAATGCGGTGGGTATAGATGGATAGCCAGCTTAAGTGCAGTTCTGACTATATTGTTATCACTGATAATCACCAGCTGAATCAATACTGTGAAGCGTGGAAAACTAAACCGTTTCTGGCGATGGACACGGAATTTATGCGTGTCGATAGCTTCTACCCCAAAGCGGCTTTGTTCCAGCTTAATGACGGGGAAAGTAATTTCCTGATAGACCCTTTAAGCATCAATGACTGGGAGCGCTTCATCGCGCTGATGCTGTCCGAACAAATATGTAAAGTGTTTCATTCCTGTTCTGAAGATTTACTGGTTTTTATCCGTCAGTTTGGCATCCTGCCACGACCAGTTTTTGATACTCAGATCGCCAATGCTTTTTTAAATCAGGGATTTGCGCTGAGCTACCAGAACATGGTTTCTGAGCAGTTAGGTATTGAACTGCCCAAGGGAGAGACACGTTCTAACTGGCTACAGCGGCCTTTACGAGATCAGCAATTGGATTATGCGGCGCTGGATGTTGCCTATCTGCCTGAAATTTATGTGAGCCAGAAAGAAAAACTGACCACCATGGGTAGATTGGCTTGGGTGACAGAAGATTGCGACAGGCTGCTCGGTAATTATAAAGAAGAAATGGAACAGGATTTTTCTCAGGTTCATCGGAATATAGGCGCCGCCTGGCAACTTGATGAAAAGCAGCTGGGGACCTTAAAAGTACTGGCGCAATGGCGTGAACAGCGCGCACGCTATCGGGACAAGCCGAGGAACTGGATCATAAAAGATAAAGAATTGTTGGTTATTGCGAAAAGTGCCCCCAAAGATATGGAGCAACTAAGTCAGATTCATGGTTTGAATCCTAATTTTATCAAGCATGAAGGGGCTGCTTTGATTGATTTAATTCAAAACAATATAAATACGGAAACTGCAGGCTTGCAGCCTTTACCCAGACCATTAAGTAATGGGCAAAAAAAGATTTTTAAGCAGGCACAGCGTCTGGTCGAAAGAAAAGCGCAGGAACTTGAAATACCTATTGAAATATTAGGAAGAAAACGCACCTTGATAAGCCTGTATCAGGAAGTTCTTCAGCTTAAAACCGGTGTTGTTGAACAGTCTGTTGATACAAGTGAAATTAAGTTGCCAGATGAATTAACGGGCTGGCGCAAAGAAATTTTGCTGCAAGAATTGTTGGAAATTTTCAGTTAAAGGTTTAGTGATGAATTCTCTGCTGTGCACGATTTATAAAGGTTCGCGAGAAAATGAATTGTATCTCTATGTCGCTAAAGACAAAGACCTTTCAGAGCTGCCGGCAGACCTGCTCTCAAGAATGGGGCCGTTAAAAGCAGTGATGACCTTGAATTTATCAGCAGATAGAAAGCTTGCCCGGGTAAAAGCAGAGACTGTGCTCGAAGAAATCGGGCAGCAGGGTTATTTTCTGCAGCTACCTCCCAACATCGATCCAAGGGTGTTTAGCTATGGCGGATAAACAGGGCAGTCAAAATAAATTTTGGCAGGAGAAGTCGCTGGAGCAGATGAGCCCGGAAGAATGGGAGTTGCTTTGTGATGGCTGTGGTAAATGCTGTCTGCACAAACTTGAAGACGAAAGTAGTGGTGAAATAGCTTACACGCGGGTAATTTGTCGGTATTTCGATGAAAACACCTGTCGCTGCCAGGTTTATGCTACACGCAGAACGAAGGTTCCTGATTGTGTGATACTAAAGCCTGGTAATTTGAAGGATTTACCCTGGATGCCATCAAGCTGCGCTTATCGCCTTTTATATGAAGGAAAAAACCTGCCTGAATGGCACCCACTACAGGCTGGAAACCGTAAAGCTATTGAGGACAGTGGAAATACTGTCTCAGGCAAGGTAATCTCTGAAGAGTTTGTGCATGAAGACGGTTATGATGAGCATGTAGTACATTGGGTAGAGTAAAATTCAAAGCGCTTTAAACTGAATATCTAAAAATATGGAAACCTTAGATTATATAATTGCCTGGTTGATCTATCTCGTCGCTGCAGTGGCCATGTCTTATCTGTTATGGAAAACGCTTAAAAAGATTTTCTGGGTGGATTTAGCCTATGTTTTGCAGGTTACCTTCATGGCTATCGTTTTTACGCCATGGTATGTCGAGGCTGACAGTAGTGTATTGGCACCCGCCATCATTATCTTTGTCATGGATATTGTCACCATTGAACTGGTCGCCGGGATCAGATCACTGGTTCCGTTGGCAATGGCCATTTTATTATCAACAATCATCACCATGTTTGGCATAGCCACTTACCGGGTTCGCAAGGTTAGGCGCCTGCTGAATATCAAAAAAACGCGGCGAGAAAGAAAGCCTTCTAAGCTCATTGTTTCTGATTGTGCTGAATACTATTCATGCCTATAAAGTTTCCGATTACTTATCCTCCAGAGCTGCCGCTCAGCCAGAAAACTGATCAGATAAAACAAGCGATTGAAAGAAATCAGGTAGTCATTGTCGGGGGTGAAACCGGTTCCGGTAAAACCACCCAGTTACCTAAAATTTGTTTGGACCTGGGACGAGGTCAACAGGCAAAAATCGCTCATACCCAACCTCGCAGGCTGGCTGCAAGAAGTGTCAGTCAGCGTATCGCGGAAGAACTGCAGGTAGAGCTTGGTGAAGAAGTTGGCTACCAGGTGCGTTTTAATAAGCTCAGTAATGAGCTTACCCGTATCAAATTAATGACGGATGGAATTTTGCTGGCAGAAATCCAGCAGGATCCTCTTTTAAAACAATACGACACCATCATTATTGATGAAGCACATGAGCGTAGCTTAAACATCGATTTTTTACTGGGATATTTAAGTAAACTGTTACCGCAGCGTCCTGATTTGAAGTTGATTATTACTTCAGCAACTATTGATCTGAATAAATTTTCTGAACATTTTAAGCAGGCACCGATCATTGAGGTATCAGGCAGAACTTTCCCTGTTGATATTCTTTATAGGCCTCAAACTGATGATGGAGACAAAGACCTGACCGATAACATCATTGCTGCCATTAAAGAGTTAAATGCCATAGAGCGCGGGCAGGGCAAGGCAAAAAATATAGGCGATGTGCTGGTTTTTTTAAATGGTGAGCGCGAAATTCGTGATGTTGCCCAAGCCTTACGCAAAGAAAAGTTTGGTAATACAGAAATCTTGCCGCTTTATGCCAGGCTAAGTAACAAGGAACAGAACAGGGTGTTCCAGTCTCATTCTGGGCGCCGCATTGTGTTGGCAACCAATGTTGCTGAAACTTCAATTACGGTTCCCGGCATTACCAGTGTGATAGACCCGGGAACAGCCCGTTTAAGCCGTTACAGTGTGCGCAATAAAATTCAGCGACTGCCTATCGAAGCCATTTCACAAGCCAGTGCAAATCAGCGTGCCGGCCGCTGTGGGCGTATTGCACCAGGCACCTGTATACGTCTTTATAGTGAAGCGGATTTTCTACAAAGGCCCAAGTTTACTGATACTGAAATAACCAGAACCAACCTGGCATCAGTTATTTTACAGATGCTTAATTTGGGACTTGGCAGTATTGATGAATTTCCTTTTATTGATAAACCAGAAACTAAAGCCGTTAATGATGGTTTAAAAGTTTTGCAGGAACTCGGGGCTATCGATGCGGAAGGAAAATTAAGCAAAACCGGGAAGCTAATGGCCGAATTCCCGGTTGATCCCCGCTATGCAAGAATGTTACTGGAAGCTTCATTCAGATCCTGTCTGACTGAAGTGCTGATTATTGTCAGTGCCATGAGTGTTCAGGATCCAAGAGAAAGACCGCTTGATAAGCAGCAAAGTGCCGATGAAAAGCATAGGCTGTTTCAACATCCGCAATCAGATTTCCTGGGTTTTCTAAAACTCTGGCAGGTATTTGAGGATGAGCGCCAGCAATTAACACAGGGGCAATTGAGAAAGTACTGCCAGCGTCATTTTTTATCTTATACGCGCATGCGTGAATGGCGGGAGATACACCGACAATTACATTTGCAATGTCGTGAGCTGGGTTTAAAGGAAAATACGCAGACTGCAGATGAAGACAGTATTCATCAGTCGATATTGCAAGGCCTGATAGTTCAGGTTGCCCGACACCAGGATGAACTGGATTATCTCGGGACGAGAAATCGTAAATTTCAGATATTTCCGGGTTCCAGCCTGTTCAGGAAAAAAAGTAAATGGATATTGGCAGCGGAGCTTGTTGAGACAACCCGGTTATATGGCAGGCTAAATTGTCAGATAAAGCCGGAATGGGTAGAGGCCGCAGCGGGCGATCTGTTAAATCACGAATACTTTGAACCCCATTGGGAAAAACGCCGGGGGCAGGTGATGGCCTTTGAAAAAGTATCCTTGTACGGATTAACACTGATCGAAAAACGCAAAATTAGTTTCAGTAAAATTGATCCTGTTGCCAGCCGTGAAATTTTTATCCGGCATGCTCTGGTTGCGCTGGATATTCGTACTCAGGCGGATTTTTATCGGCATAACTGTCGCTTAATTGAAAAAATTGCCAGGCTGGAAGATAAAACCAGACGACGGGATATTCTGGTTGATGAATCAGCACTTTATGAATTTTATGACCGCATTCTACCAGCGCATATTTATAGCAGCAGAAATCTTGAGCACTGGTACAAGAAACTGGATAAAGCACAGCAATCACGCCTATTCCTGACAGAACAGGATTTATTGAGCAAGCAAAATCCGGACTTCGATATTAATGATTTCCCCGATCAGTTACATACGCCATCCATGGCGCTGAAACTGGATTATAAATTTGCCCCGGGGAAAGTTTCAGATGGAATTTCGGTAGATGTCCCTCTATCAGCGCTGAAGCAATTAAAGCAAGACGATCTGGACTGGCTGGTTCCCGGCATGCTACGCGAGAAATGTATTGCTCTGGTAAAGGCCTTGCCAAAACCGATACGCAAGCAACTGGTTCCGATACCGGATCTCGTAGACAGACTCTTACCTGAGTTGAAATCCACAGGGGTCGGGAACTTGCGTTATTTGCTGGCTAAAAAAATTACAGCCTTAAGCGGCCTGCCGATTGACCCGCAGCAATGGTCTGATTATGTATTGGATGAACATCTGCAGATGCAGATCATGGTGAGGGATGAAGCAGGTAATGTTCTGGGTAGTGGCAGGGATCTGCTGGTATTACAGGAGCAGTTCGCCGAAGAGATTCAACGTGACATACAACGTCATTCGGAAAACTCATTGGAACGCTCAGGGATTACCCATTGGGATTTTGGCGAGCTCGAAGAAACGCATGAAATCAAGGTTGAGAATATCAGATTATGTACTTACCCGGCTCTGGTGGATGAGCTCGACAGTGTCGCTTTAACCCTGTGTGACAATCAGCCACTGGCAGTGCAGGAAACAGTCTGGGGTATTGTACGTCTGCTGATGCTAAAAAGCCCTCAGCAGGTAAAGTATCTGAAAAAGATACTCCTGGGTGATAAACAGAAAAACCTGCTTTTAAGTCATTTTGGGCACAAAGATGAAATTCTGCAGCAGCTGATTCGTACCGCCTATCGAAACTGTTTTATAGATGAAAATAAGCTGCCAAGAACAGAGAAAGCGTTTAATGACATGTATGAGCGTTCTAGAGGCGATTTAATAGCCGTTGCTGAAAAGCTGGAGCACAAACTTTATGACATAGCAGGGCGTTATCATCAGGTTAAAAAGTTATTGGAAAAGTTTTTCGCTATCGAGTCTGTATACAAGGATGTGGAAATGCAGCTGGAGGAACTTTTTCATGCAGATTTTATTTGTGACACACCGAAAGAATACTTTACAGAAATACCCCGATATTTAAACGCTATCGCTGAGCGTGTGGAGAAGTATCCCAGGCAGGCGGAAAAGGACAAGGAATGGACAAAAACATTGCAGCGTTATCAGGCCTTATATAACCAGCAATATGAGTTTTTGGTAAAACAAAACAGGGTGTCTGATGAGCTTGAAAGGTTCAGATGGCTAATGGAGGAATTTCGGGTGTCGTTATTTGCTCAGTCGATGGGAACACGAGAACCGGTTTCAGAAAAACGCTTACAGAAGTATTGGCAGGAAGAAATTCTGGAGACCGCTATGGGTGTTAATATTTAACCAGGGTTTTTACCCCGAGGAAGAATTGCCCTTCTTCCAAATCGAAAATACGGACTATTTCCACTAGTGCCTGAAACTCATTCTTATTGGTTTGTCCGTCATGGATTTTAATTTTGCATTCGGTTCCCATAGGAATGACCTGATCCGTCATTATCCCCATGCCACTTTTACTGATGTTGACACAAAGTGCTTCACATATTTTTTGTGGGCGGCCATAGTATAAAGTGATAGCAGTATTTACCTTTGCTCGTTCGAATTCACGTTGATCATGGAAACGAGCCATTGTGTGATAGGTCCCTCTGAGTAGGTCACGCATTTTAATCATTGAATCAGAGCCTATTATGGGTAAATTTATTTTTCGGTTCAAACAATTCTCGCCTGCAAGTATGTATTATTTTAAATAAACATTTTGTGATGTAATTAACGAACTTCTATTGCAGCAAAATACAGAAGGGAGTAAGGTAGAACTGTCTTGGGGTTTTGAAGAAATGTTCCTGGTTTAGATAAAATCCACTGGTTTTTATAAGGCATGTCAGGAGCCATATTCATTGTCTAACATAATTCAACGGTAGGCTGTTTGAGGATTCAGCTAGCCTCTCAAGAAGAATAATGGAAAAAGGGGATAATAGTACTGTCTTGGTAATTGATGATGACCTCGTCGTCAGGGATAGTATTGCCGCTTTTCTGTCAGAACTCGCCTATCGTGTTGTTGTCGCCTCGGATACCAGTGAAGGAATGGAAGCTTTTCATTCGGCTGCGCCCGACCTGATCATTCTTGACCTTAATATTGCGGGTGACTGCGCTCTGGATTTTTTGAAAGCTATTTTTCTGGAGTCTTCCGCTCAGCCGGTCATCGTGCTTTCAGATAAAGAAGTCCTCGATAATGTTGTGGAAGCAATGAAACTTGGTGCCAGCGATTATCTTATAAAGCCGGTTACTGAGTTGGTGCTGCTGCAACTTTCCATCAACAGCAGCTTGAATAAGGCTCATATCATTAAAGAAAATGAGGCTTATCGCAAAAAACTGGAAAGCATCAATCATGAGCTGGAATATAATCTTGAGTTATTCCAGACTGACCAGCAGGCCGGAAGGCTGGTCCAGATAAGCATGTCTCCGGAGCCACCACAGGTTCTGGCGGGTTATGAGATTAATCACAGAGTTGTACCTTCCCTCTATCTGAGTGGAGATTCAGTTGAGTACGCTGAAGTGTCGAAGCACAGTGTTTTGTTTTATCTGGCGGATGTTTCCGGCCATGGTTCTTCGTCAGCTTTCATTACCATACTGTTACGTTTTCGTACTGAGCAGATGTTGCGGGAACAGGAAGGCACTTTTTCCAGAAAACTTACCCCAGCTTTAATACTCAGGCGCTTAAATAAGGACTTACTTGGTGCCGGACTTGGCAAACATATCACCATGTTTGTCGGTCTGTTAAACAGGAAAGACAACACTCTGACCTATAGTGTTGCTGCTCATCATCCCCTTCCTGTTATTTATAAGGATGGCAAAGCCAGCTTTATAGCAGTTAAGCGCAGCAGCTTTCCTGTCGGTTTGCTGACTGAAGCGGAATATTTTGAAGAAACCATTCCTTTCGAAAAAGCATCACTCACATTATGTTCCGATGGCATTCTTGAAACCTTGCCGCAAGCCAGCCTGGAAGAAAAAGAAAAAAGAATTCTTGAAGTCGTAGAGCAAAGTGAAGGAAAATTTCAGGCTATCAGAGAAGCATTCATGCTTAAAAATCTGAAAAATATACCTGATGATATTGCTGTGATGAATATCAGTGATCTGGCATCATAACAATTGAGATGAGCAGGGTTATGTTATAGATGAATTCAGGAAAGATTTTAGTAGCAGAATACAAGCACATGCCAGTTCTTAAACTGGTGGGGGATGTGCGTGTCCTGATGAGTTCTACCATCGATAATTATTTTTCAAGCCTCTACAGCAAGGCTATTCTGGAAGCCATGATTGTCGATCTGACAGAAACAACCGGGATTGATAGTACGGCTTTGGGTTTGCTCGCCAAAATGGCAATCCAGTTGCGTAACCGCTTTAATGTTAAACCCAGCATTATTTCCACTAATCCTGATATCACAAAAATTCTTAAAGGCATGAGCTTTGATATTATTTTCGATATTGTGGAAGAGCCACTTGATGCTGAAACAAATTTTGGCGAGTTGAATCACGTCAGCGAGCCTGAAGATGTGATCAAACAGAAAGTTATTGTTGCCCACCAGGCGCTTATGACTTTAAGTGATGAGAATAAACTTGAATTTCAGGATCTGGTCAGCGCCTTAAAAAACAGCTAACTGTTCTTTTTAACTGTTCTTTCAACTGTTCTTCACTGCCAATTTGGTTTTAATAAAGTCGCTGTGAGAGACATACAGCAGTTCGGCAACTTTACGAATAAGATGCTCTTCATAACGATCCAGGTTGCCATCCGCAAAAGCCACTTCCCACATGTTCTGGATTAAAGCAATTTTATCTTTCTGGTCATAAGACTCATTAATCAGGCTGGTGAACTGATAGACCGAGGTGGCTTCATCGGCTTCCTGTTGAGCCAGGTTGAATAACTCTTCCAGGGTAGCTTCCGGCAAGTTAAATTTGCTTTGCAGAATGCTGGATATCTTTTTTGTTTCGATATCGTCTATGCTGTGATCGGCCTTGCATAGCTCAAACATCAAAGCTGCACAGGCAAGATGATTTTTATCTACGAGTGTTTCGCCTGCGTCATGCTGTTCTGCCGGACTCAGGTATTTATTAAAGAAAGTGTTGATACTTTGTAACATAAGCTCTCCTTTATCGGGGTTGCACTACTTGCATGGCTTGCTCAAGCACACTTAAACCGGCACCGGGCTTATAAGCATTTTCACTGAGGTAGCGCCTAAACTTTTTACCGCCGGGCTGGTTTTGGAACAGCCCAAGTATATGCCGGGTTATATGTCTTAAGGCTGTTCCTTGCTGTAATTCCTCGGCAACATAGGGCAAAAAATATTCAAGGATTTTTTGGCGTTCAGGTATCTCATTATCAGCATTGAAAAATTCCTGATCTACAGCAGACAGGATATAAGGGTGCTGATAGGCTTCACGTCCCAGCATGACGCCGTCGACATGACGTAAATGCTCATGTGCTTCTGCCAGGGTTTTAATGCCGCCGTTAATGATTATTTCCAGCTCGGGGAAATTGCCTTTGATGTCATAGACGCGCTGATAGTTTAAAGGGGGTATTTCCCTGTTTTGTTTTGGGCTCAGGCCTTTAAGAATTGCAATGCGGGCATGCAGAATGAAACAGGAACAGCCAGCAGAGTTAACGAGAGTAATGAAATTCGCCAACTCGTCATAGGAATCGATATTGTCTATCCCAATGCGGCTTTTCACGGTAACGGGAATATTGACTGATCTTTTCATGGCGGCAACACAGTCTGCAACCAGTTCGGGCTCAGCCATCAGGCAGGCGCCAATTTTACCATTTTGTACACGGTCACTGGGGCAGCCGACATTTAAATTAACTTCCTGGTAGCCGGCGTCTTCAGCCAGCCTGGCAGATTCAGCCAGCTCGCCGGGGTCACTGCCACCGAGCTGAATGGCGAGCGGCTGTTCTGCGGAGTTAAACTTCAGAAAACGTTCTTTGTCTCCGTGTAATAAGGCACCAGTAGTTACCATTTCCGTGTATAACATCGCATGCTTGCTTAATAAACGTAAAAAATAACGGCAGTGGCGGTCGGTCCAGTCCATCATGGGGGCGACACAGAAGCGATGAGAAAGTGGTTCTGAAGAAACAGACATGAGTGTGTACTAATTCTCCGGATTGGCCTCTAAGAGTGAGCCCTGATTATAAAGTTTGCAGACAAGATTTAAACAGTCTGGAGAATTCTGGATAGCCTGGCTGTTAATGCAGACTGTACTGGCATCACAGAGCTCAAGGACCATTCTATGAATGTCATTCTTGTTAACAGGCAAGTCAAAGCCGGTACCATCAACAGATAAAAACAGGGTGTGGTCCTTTTCATAAAACGCAAAACGGGCAGCAGGGTGTTTTTCCAGTAATAGACCCTGCCTCAGAGCTGCTTGTAATGTCTCAGGATTGAATTCGGTATCCGGTAAATAAGTCAGCTCGGGATATTTTCTTTGCGTCATGATCTGTGCAAAGCATTGTTCTATTTTATGCTCAAAATTCTCTGTATTTTGAAGATAAGTCTGTATAAGTGATTTTGCTTTAGACAGACTGGCGTGACTAATTTCAGAAAGATTGGGCTGTATTTTTATGCCTGACAAGTCCGGGTCACTATAACGCTGGTCTTCAGTCAATTCTGCACAGAGCCGGGCAGCAAAATGACTCAGCAATTCAGCGCAGGAAGGCGCCCGGAAACCGATGGAATAACTCAGGGATTCATTTATTGCTGTGCCATGATGCGCAAGACCGGGAGGGATATAGAGAGCATCACCAGCCTGCAGAGTAAATTTCTCCTGCGCAATAAAGTTTTCCAGAATTTTTAGTTCCGTGTCCTGCCTTAAAGGACTGGTATCATCGCAGCGTTGACCAAGTTGCCAATGTCTTTGGCCCCGACCCTGAATAATGAAGACATCATAGTAATCAAAATGCGGGCCTACGCCGGCATTCTTTGTTGCATAGCTGACCATGACATCATCAAGCCGCCAGCCTGGAATAAAAGAGATACTGTTTAAAAGTTGCTTTACGGCAGGAAACCAATGGTCAACGGCCTGCACCAGTAGGGTCCAGTCATGTTCAGGAAGTGTTGTAAAGTCCTGCTCGGTAAATGGCCCAGATTGCAGGCGCCAGGTGTCATTTTCATTAAAGACCAGTCTGGCTTCGATTTCTTCTTCACAAGCCAGACCCGCGAGTTCTTCAGGGCTCAGGGGATCCTGGAATTCGGGGAAGGCATTTTTTAAGAGTAAGGGCTTTTTTTGCCAGTAAGTACCGAGAAATTCTTCAGGGCTGATGTCATCCGGCAGCATTACACTTTTTTAGCCTGTTCGGCGGCATTGCCGATATAGCTTTCCGGTCTCAGTGCTTTTAATTGAGTTTTGACAGCATCAGGTAACTCAAGTGTTTCAACAAACTTGCCTAATACTTCTGCATTAATTTGTTGTCCACGGGTCAAGGCTTTTAACTTTTCGTAAGGTTCCGGGATATCGTAACGGCGCATGACTGTCTGTATGGCCTCGGCAAGGACTTCCCAGCTGGCATCGAGGTCTGCCGCCATGGCATCGGCATCAATCATCAGCTTGGAAATGCCTTTTAATGTCGCCTGATAAGCGATAGTGCCGTGCGCAAAACCAACACCAATATTGCGTAACACAGTGGAATCAGTCAGGTCACGTTGCCAGCGGGATATAGGCAATTTTTCTGAAAGGTGCTGCATAACGGCATTGGCAATCCCAAGATTGCCTTCAGAATTTTCAAAATCAATGGGATTGACCTTGTGCGGCATGGTGGAAGACCCGACTTCGCCAGCGATCATTCTCTGTTTGAAATAGCCCTGGGAAATATAACCCCAGACATCACGGTCAAAATCAATCAGGATGGTATTAAAGCGACAGACCGCAGCAAATAATTCGGCAATATAATCATGCGGTTCAATCTGGGTGGTATAGGGGTTCCAGCTTAAACCAAGTTTTGTTACAAAATCTTCAGCATTGGCTTCCCAGTCAACTTCCGGATAAGCCACGATATGGGCGTTGTAATTGCCGACTGCGCCATTAATTTTCCCCAACAGCTGCATTGCTTTAATCTGCTGAACCTGGCGCTCAAGTCTGGCAACGGTATTGGCAAATTCCTTACCGATGGTTGAGGGAGTTGCAGTCTGCCCGTGTGTTCTGGAGAGCAGGGGGA